>PVML01018674.1_pt1 | contig 104222 bp, 106 predicted proteins | sample 1853371 | NCBI WGS metagenome assembly PVML01 (sample SAMN08533508, study PRJNA380276) | Human gut metagenome, whole genome shotgun sequencing project. | isolation source: participant 1, chromium library | host: Homo sapiens | collected 2017 | reverse complement strand
CACCCAGCAGTATTATCTGCGGACCCGCTTCTACAACCCGGTCATTGGCCGCTTCACCCAGGAGGACACCTACCGGGGCGATGGGCTTAATCTGTATGCGTACTGTGCGAACAACCCAGTTTATTATATTGATCCAAGCGGGTATTATAAAGATGGAGTTGAAAGAGCTCAATTTCAGTTTTCTGAATGGGAACCTGGAGACTCCATAACACGGCCAATGCCAGACGGTTCTTATCCGAGTTGGGATACTATACGGCACCGATATTGGCGGGCACGAGCACAGTTAGCAACCGATGGAGAGTTCTCGCCTCAAAATATGGGGCTTATGCGTGCAGGATATGCTCCCAAAGCAAGTGTACTGGTTAGAGATAGAGACACCGGAAAGTACAGTATTAAGGTTGTTACATTGGAAATTCACCATAATCGTGGTGGACGCGGTACACAAGGATTTGACGAACCTATTGATTTGCGTGAAGTGTGGCCATGGGAGCATGAACAGCTTGACCCTAGTAGGCATCCTGGATATGATTTCATTTCTTTCTATTCCGTACATTCTAAGTAAAGAGGAGAAGTATTAAAATGACTATCGACTTTTCAAGTGCCATCTCTGAAAACGATCTTTGCTTATTATTTGACCTAGGGGGACAGTATTCGTTTGACCCACTATACTCAGATGAAAGCGAAAAATACTTTGTAGATCTTTTACAAAGATGCACTGCCACAGGCGAGGGGAAAAAACGATTTTTAGAATTAGAAATATCCAAAGATTTTAAATTCAATATAGATCTTCCAAGATGGACGCAAAATCCAGAATGGCCTTTTGATGAAGGAAAACCGATGTTTTTTGTTGGACAACTAGAACTTGTAACAAACAGAGATGGTAATAGGTTTATAAGTGTGTTTTATGTTTTTTCGAATCTGAGGACAGGAAAAATAACAACGATTTGCCAAACAGATTGAAAAAATGAATTTATCAATTGATATACGACATTGTGGTACGATTTACAGCAACTGCAATACCTGATATAGTAAACAATATTACGGATTTAGAGAAGTCAAGAGGAGAAACGCTTCCTGTCCTTCCAGGACGGGGAGAGTGCCAGGGGCAGCATCCACACACTGACCTTTGGGTATGATAAGCAAAACCGGCTGGTGCGGGTGAGCGACGGTCTGGGCGCTGTGGTACGCTATGAGTATGACAGCCTGAACCGGCGCACCCGGGAGACTCGGCTGCTCAGCGAAGGGCTGACCCAGCGGGTAGACTACCACTATGACCCGGCGGGACGGCTGATCGAGGTGGAGCAGAGCGCGGACCAGGAGGGGTGCGGGAGCCAGTTTGCCAGCACTCGGTATGAATACGACCGGAATGGAAACATCACCCGTATCCATCTTCCCGCCGGCGGGGAGATCCTGCGGGAGTACGACGCGGCCAACCGCCTGATTGCGGAGACACACCGGGAGGAGCGCAGCGGGATCGACAACCGGACGCAGTTCGGTTACGATGCGGCAGGCAATCTGACCGAGATCACGGACAACCAGGGGCGCAAGACCCGCATTGCCTACGACCTGCTCAACCGGGAGATCCGGCGCATCGAGCGGGACGGTGGCGTGCAGCGCACGGTCTATGACCGCAACGGCCAGGTGGTGCGGCTGATCCGCCCCAATGAGTATGATGCTCAAACGGACAGCGGCGACGGCTTCCAGTTCACCTATGACGCCCAGGGGCGGGTGCTCACGGTGCTCAGCCCGGACGGCCACGTGCTCCAGAGCAATACCTACGATGCCGATGGCAGGCTGCTCCAGCGGCTGGACGGCGTGGGCAGCGGTGTGAAGTACGAATACGACCTGGCCGGGGCCCAGCGGCGGATCGTGAGCATGGGCGGGGCCAGCCAGGAGTTGGAGTACGACGCCCGGGGCCGCATCACCGGCATCGTGGACGGGAACGGCAGCGAGACAAAGTACCTGCTGGACGAGTGGGGCCGCATCACCGGTGTGGTGAAGGCGGACGGCTCCACGGAGCGGTATGCCTACAACTTCGCGGGGGATATGGTCTCCTCCACCGACGGCGAGGGCCACACCACCCAGTATGAGTACAACCGCATGGGGAAGATCTCGGCCATCGTGGACCCCACCGGGGAGCGGGAAACCTATCACTACGACGGCCAGGGGCGGCTCATCCGCAAGACCGACCGCAACGGCGTGACGGTGGAGCTGGGGTACAACCTCTATGGTGCTCCCCTGTTCAAAAAAGAAAAAGACGGCGCTCAGGGTGATTTTTATGAATACACCCCAGAGGGCTTGCTCAAGTGCGCCATTTCGGACGGAATGCGGTATGCCTATGACTACGACGAGATGGGCCGCATGATCCGCAAGAGCGCCAGCGGGCGGACCCTGTTGGCCCTGGAGTATGACAAGAACGGCAACAGGGTACGTCAAACCGACGTGACGGGCAAGCTGACGGGCTTCGAGTACGACCGGCAAGGACAGCTCCTCCGGCTCACCGACGACGGCCAGGAGCTGGCGGCCTACACCTACAACCTGGACGGCACACCCCAGGCCGTCACCCACGGTCCCATCCGGCAGGAGTACGCCTATGACCTGGACAAAAACCTGACGGGCCTCACCGTCCGCTCCGGGGACACCCTGCTCTCCCAGACCAGCTATGCCTATGATGGAAACGGCAACCGCATCCGGAAGCAGGCCCTGGATGGTACCACCCTTTACCAGTATGACGCCTTGGGTCAGCTCCAGCGGGTGGACTACCCGGCGTATTCCGAGGAGCTGTTCTACGACAAGGCCGGCAACCGGACCCGGCGGCTGGTGGGCGACGAGGAGGAACTATACCAGTACGACCCCCGCAACCGCCTGATGGCCTTGACCCGGGGCGGGGTGACCGCCCCCTTCCAGTACGACAATGCGGGCAACCTGCTCCAAGACGACAAGGCCCGGTACAGCTACGACGCCTTCAACCGGACGGTGAAGGTGGAGACCTTTGACGGCAACGTGCAGGTAAACCGCTATGACGCCGAGGGCCTGCGCCACGAGATGGAGGAGAACGGGCGGCTGGTGCGGTTTATCTTCCACAAGGGGGAGGCCGTGGCGGAGCAGGAGGAGAACAGCAATGTGATCCGCCTGATCCGCGGCTCGGAGCTGATCGCCCGCAGCAGCGACAGCGAGAGCGCCCGGACATACTACCATTACGCCAGCGACGAGATGGGGTCAACGACCCATATCGTTGATGAAAACGGCAATGTCCAAAACCGCTATGCCTACGACGCCTGGGGGAAAATTGAGGTCAAGGAGGAGGCCGTCCCCAACCGCTTCACCTACTACGGCCAGCAGATCGACCCCATCACCCAGCAGTATTATCTGCGGACCCGCTTCTACAACCCGGTCATTGGCCGCTTCACCCAGGAGGACACCTACCGGGGCGATGGACTCAATCTGTATGCCTACTGCGCAAATAATCCGGTTTACTATGTTGATCCGAGTGGGTTAGCTACTTCAATTAGCTCTGACGATCTCAATGCCCTACTCAACCGTGGATCACAAGAGGAAATATTTAGTACACTGTGGAATATTAGAACTAAATTACTCGATAGTAATGGCAAACTTAAAATAGATACGTCTTTGTTAAAAGATAATGAGCTGCTTGTTGGGACTTTTGCGGAACTTAATAATAAGAATCCAAAATTGGGAATGGTCTTTAGTTTTGTAGGCGACAAGATTTCGCCCCATCATATGCCGGCGGGAAATACTCTTGTTAAGATTCCGTATCCAAGTGGTTCGAGTTTGAACATTACTGAAGCAGCTCATCGTCTCACATTTACATATGGATTAAATTCCCAAAATCCTCTATACTCACTGTATTCGGCATTGAATTATGAAAACCGTTTGTTATTTGATCAAGGAGATATTGCCGATATTTATAGTAGAACACGACCAAATGTTGATATTAATTTAGTTAATTTAGCTTTAGAAGAACAAAGACAGCACGCCATAGCACAGGCCATACATTATAAAGAGGCACTTAGATAAAGGAGAAAAATATTATATGAGTAATTTTGAGTTAATTTATCAATACCTTAAAGATCTTTCCAAAGAGTCCGTCGAGTTGTTCGATGATTTAATGGATCGTGCAGAGCAAGGTGGCGTTTTTTCTGAGAAAGATATAAGTGATCTATGTAACTTGTTATTTCTAGTTGAAAAAGACTTAGAGAATGAATCGTCATATAACATTCAGTGGACACTTAAAGATCGTATAATGGAAATGATAATCATTCTTGTGATAGAGAAAGAATCTCCGATTTGCTTTGAAGCAATAGCAGAGGCGATAAACAAGTATGAAACAATCTCTCGCCCGTATTTATCATCTGTCATCGAAACATTTTTAACAGTATTTTTGTTGGGCTCACCTAACCAAAGCGAGGAAGAGATTACACAAAACCGAATGTTTCTTTTGAAAGCGATGGAGCGCTGTACTCGGAATTACAAAAAAATAGTGATGGATTATTGCCAAACAAATCTAGACAAAATTAAGGATGCGGATAAACTCTCTCCGCAGATTAAGCAACTTAAAGCCACCTTGACGGAGATATATAGTCAGGTGAGTAGCAAGTAACAGTAAAATGAATTAGTACCCGTGAAATAGATAATAACGGCCTACACCTATAACCCGGACGGCACGCCCAGGGCCGTGGCCCACGGCCCCATCCGGCAGGAATACGCCTACGACCTGGACAAGAACCTGACGGGCCTCACCGTCCGCTCCGGGGAGGCCCTGCTCTCCCATGCCAGCTATGCCTACGACGGCAACGGAAACCGGATTCGGAAGCAGGCCCTGGATGGGACCACCCTCTACCAGTACGATGCCCTCAATCAGCTCCAGCGGGTGGACTACCCGGCGTATTCCGAGGAGCTGTTCTACGACAAGGCGGGCAACCGCGCCCGGCGTCTGGTGGGCGGCGAGGAGGAATTGTACCAGTACGACCCCCGCAACCGCCTGATGGCCCTGACCCGGGGCGGCGTGACCACGCCCTTCCAGTACGACAACGCCGGCAACCTGCTTCGGGATGACAAGGCGCGGTACAGCTACGACGCCTTCAACCGGACGGTGAAGGTGGAGACCTTTGACGGCAGCATACAGGTGAACCACTACGACGCGGAGGGCCTGCGCCACGAGATGGAGGAGAACGGGCGGCTGGTGCGCTTCATCTTCCACAAGGGGGAGGCCGTGGCGGAGCAGGAGGAAAACAGCAATGTGGTCCGCCTGATCCGCGGCTCGGAGCTGATTGCCCGCAGCGGCGACAGCGAGAGCGCCCGGACATACTACCATTATGCCAGCGACGAGATGGGGTCAACCACCCATATCGTTGATGAAAGTGGCAATGTCCAAAACCGCTATGCCTACGACGCCTGGGGAAAAATTGAGGTCAAGGAGGAGGCCGTTCCCAACCGCTTCACCTACTACGGCCAGCAGATCGATCCCATCACCCAGCAGTATTACCTGCGGACCCGGTTCTACAACCCGGTTATTGGCCGCTTTACTCAGGAGGACACTTACCGGAGTGACGGGCTGAATCTATATACGTACTGTGCGAACAACCCTGTGTTTTATGTTGATCCATCTGGGTACGTTGCCCAAAATTTTGCCCCCAAGATTATGCTGAATTCTTTAGAATGGATTTTGGCGTAGCACTGACAGAAGATGATTATAAACATTTTTCAGTGTTGCGTAGCAACCCAAACGAAATTTCTGATGCATGTGATATTTGTGCAGTGTCTAGCACAAATAATCAAAAAATCGATGAAATTATATATGGGAAGCAACTAACAAATATTGAGCAGAAACGACAATATGTAAATCCGAAAGCGGGGTGTCCATAATGGATTGGATTCCGTTGGGTCAGGAGGAATACAACTCTATTTGCCAAAAAGTAAACTATTTGGAAATCAAAAATAGGCCAGGCAGACTATACCAAGAAGTCTCAAAACTTCCGTGTACGTTAGAAAGTAAAGTGAAATTTATTCTTCAGCACTGGGGATGGGATGGCCTCCCAAGAGATGAAGGGAAGTTGGTGATTTCTCAAATAAATAATTTTAGATTAACATTTACCTCGGAGGTAAAGGAATTTATTCATCAAATATATGGCTTATCTTTACCCATGAAAAAGACAAGGAGTTTGGGAACTGTTGAAGATATTTATGGCGGTGTTTTAAGGTTTAAGTATCCAGAGAGTGGATGGAAGGATTTGTTTATTACATCAAAATGCCTCGGCTTAAAATTCCACGATGATGTTACCCCGATTGGATATATGTTAAACTATAATGGTTTCTCTTTGTCAGGGCAACAGATAGATGGCTGGGAAAATCCCAACTATAAACCAGTTGGAGCTTGGACCTATGAATTATATCTTGGAAACAACGAAAAGATTTATTTTTGGGACAGTGAAAACTCTGATGGCATAGGCATTGAAGCCGACAGTTTAATTTCATTCTTTGCATGTGCGTTTGGATTGATTGTGGATACCGAGAAAGTTTATGGATATGCCACCGAAGAAGATTTTGAACTGATGGACGAGATTGAGAGATCATGGAATCAAGGTTAAAAATTGTGAGTAAAGTCTAAGTTGAAGTATATTAAGTATATACATTTACAATGGTATCGGCGACCGTATCTGCGAACAAGCCATTATGTAATGTGAAAACAATCAAAACTGAATCATGTACCGATGCGCTTTCCAGCGTAGACCAAGCCAAGGCCCGCCTATGCTGACAGCATGGGCGGGCCTTGAGTATTATTAAACGGAAGGATGGCGATTGAGATGTCCTATCTGGATGAAGATTTTTTGAAGCTAAAAAGGCGGGAAAAATACGCTAAATACAGCACATTGGAAACTGGTATTTATATCAAGGATGAATTGGTCGAATTTGAGCCGCGGGATATTCCAGAGTTGAATATCAACGCCTCCTTGCCGAAAACATTTGTGCGGATGCCGCTTTCCATTGCTAAAATAAAATATCCCTCCGAAACACGTCCGCAGATGATATTCACAAGTTTGGACACGACTGTGAATTTTACCTTCAGCGTGTATCCACAGGATGTTCCTTTGGATCAGGTGAAGCGTGTCGCGGAGCAGATGAAAGCCATGCTCAAAAAAGTTAATCCAGCCAATATTTTCTATGATCTCCAAGCGGAAGTTGCAGAAAACCGTGCTTTGTGCTGGTTTAACTATAAAAGCTATGCGATTGATGACCAGATTTATACGATTATGTATTTGCTGGCAGCAGAAAAAGGAAAAATTCTGCATGGAACATTCAGTTGTAGATTTGACTCGATGAACGAGTGGAACCGAGCGGCAATTCAAGTCATTCAATCCGTCAAAGTAATGGATACTTAGGAGGTGTTCGCTATGCGGGAAGTATTGATAAAGGCAATTCCTTTCGATGATCTCAAGATTACTGAGCTGGAAGGCGTACAACAGGTAAATGAACATGGAGAATTGGTTTTCTCAGGACTGATGCGCGGAGAAAAAGAGAGCGAGTATATCTCCTGGGCGTTAAAGAAGAATCCTCTGGTTTCAGTCAATGTTTGCAGCGATAGCGGTGAGGAAAAGATACTATTCCAAGGAGTGCTGGTTGACTTTGAGATTCAGGCTCAAAACGATGTTAGATATTTAACTGGGGTATTAAGGACGAATACCTACTTGCTGGATTTGATTCCGCATAAGCGTTCGTTCCAAGCAGACAGACTACAATATCAAAATCTATTGACGACTGTGAATAATGGCTATACCGATTCCATTTTCATCATGGCAAAGGGAGCGGGCTCAAATATTCCTGGGCTTGTTATGCAGTATGATGAAACCGACTGGGCATTTATAAAGAGAATGGCAAGCCGCTTTCATACTGTTGTGATACCTGATTCACAACGCGACCATATCGCATATACCTTTGGGCTTCCCGAAGATGGAGTTCATTATGCTGTTGAAACAAACATATTTTCGATTGCAAAAAACGCGGGCCAAATCATTGAGAGCGAAGATCAGCGGATGCCAAGAGCGGATACTTTCTTTTATGTGCTGAACTCAAGGGAAATCTACCGCCTTGGAGACTGCGTGACATTGAACGGGGTCCCGCTGCGTGTGTACTCCATTAAAACCAAAATGGAAGGCAGCGAGCTGTACCATACATACTATTTGACCAGCGAGAGCGGATTTGAAACTGAGGAAGTTTTCAATGAAAATCTCATTGGGCTCTCTCTTGATGCGCAGGTAACTTCCGTGGAGCGAGATACTGTCCAGGTTTTGATTGGATGTGATGAAAACCAAGCAGGCTGCGGCACCCGCGTCTTCCCGTACGCTACAGTGTACTCCACTCCGGATGGGACCGGCTGGTATTGTATGCCTGAAATTGGGGATGCTGTCAGGCTGTACTTTCCATGTGAAAAGGACGCGGATGCATATGTGGCAAGCTCCGTCCATCTCCAATCCTCCGCAGGCGACGAGCGCATAAACCCTGACTTCAAATCCATCATGAACAAGCAGAAGAAGGAAATCCTTTTCACCCCTGGGAGCTTGCTGCTTACCAATAATGCCGGGATGTCCATCGAACTGTCTGATGCAGAGGGAATTAAGATTATCAGCGACAAGGCAATCGTTGTGCAGTCGCAGGAAGCTGTTGACATTTCAAGCGCGACAAGTTCCCTCAGTATCAGTGCGCCACAGCGTATTATATTCCAACAGGGCAATACGCAGATGAGTCTTGAAGAAAAGCTACATTTTGGAGGTGCGCAAGTTCGGATAGACTGAAAGGGCGTGAGTACAAATGGGCCGAAAAGAAGAAATGTTCCAATATGCCAGGGAAAAGCTTACTCCATACATTTCCGAACGGGCAAATTTGCTCCGGAAAGACTGCGCCGCATATCTGGAAATGAAACGGGAATATCATAGAATTGTTTCTGATCTGCTCCAGACAGCACAAAAGAGGCAGGCTGCTGGGACGCTTGGACAGATTCACTACTTTTCTATATTCTATCTACAGAGCAGCGCCGTAACACAGAGCTATGATTTTGCGCTCTCTTTGACCAATGAGCGATATTGCCTGGATCAGAACGGGCTGTTGTGTTTTTGGTGCCCACAACGTCTATTTCAGGCAGTCGAGGAAGACTTGAGTTTCTTTGAAAAAGATGCCAGACAAATGTGGATACGAATTCGCCCATATGAGTTGGAAGAAATCCGCCGGGCCTATATCAATAACTTGTATCAGCTGGCCGGCTTCTTCTTTGGTGAGGAATCTTTGGATGCTGCTGTCTTAGGCGGAATCGCAAGGCTAGACTGCTGTGATGAAGTGAGATTTTCGTTCGGCGGTTACATGGATCAAACAATTCAGTTTGCGTTGTTCAGAAAGGGGGATGAACATGAGATACTTTCTCCTGAAAACCGACCCAAAGTATAACACGTCCCCCGTGATTGAAAATTGGTACCCGAAAATAGATGTGCGCTTAATCCGCAAGGAAACAGGACACAAATTGCCAAAGCGCGAGCTGCTGTTTATACAGTCAAACCCTGATACCATTTTTACGGACATTATTGATTTCCCCTTTTTCCTTGGAACGAAGATGGTCCGAGATGTCATTAAAATGTATGAGCCTACAACACAATTTAAGGAGATTATTTTACTGGATCGTAAAAATGCGACAAGCGAAATTTACTACATTCCCCTTTTAGAGCACTGCGATTGCCTGGCACCGGAAAGTGAACTCTCCCGCGGGCGGGATACCCTGATAACCGCTGTACTTGACCCTGAAAAAATTGAGGACCGGAGTATTTTCTATTTAGGCGGATTTTCTAAGCTCTATGCTGTGGCGCGGCTAGATTTAGTGGAGAGCCTATTGAGGCGTGGTGGCCGTGGTATTGGCTTGGAACGCTGTATAATTGCAAATCCATATCAGCATATATCGGTTTCATAGAGGAATGTGCTATGAATAAATTTCTGAAAATATCAGTAATCATGCTTTTTGTGATTGCTTTATTGATTACTGGAGGGATATTGATGAGTAAGGATAAAAAACCGCTACACGAACAAATTGCCGAATATATGTTTAATTCGCGTGCGTTACCTAAATTGGAGTACTGTGTTGAAAAATATGGAGAAGAGTTTGTATTAACAGATACTGGTGATGTAATTTCGACAAGATTTCCAAACTTTCAAGTATATTTAGAATGGTCAGAAGAAAATCAGACATATCAAGATAATTATATTGTCTATTTGCGCCAGCATGATTTAGAAGAAATTTTGACCCCGGTTGCCAATGACGTTTTTGGTGAATGTAAGCTCTTTGCTTATGGTTATTCTGTTTGCCCTCCAGATTTTGGGAAAGAAACAACAGCTATTGAACTATTAGGTGTTTCCGAAGAATATGCGCCAGTAGTTCAGGTTGATATTTTTACAGTCAAAGATCCCAAGCAAAAGAATAATGATATGCAAAAATTTATAATTGCTATTCAAAATAGTGGTTACTCAATTTGTGTAAATGTAGAATATCTATCAGAAGCTAATTATAACAATATAAATTCAGATAACCACCAAAATTTAGAAACATTAGATAGTGGATTTTATAAATATAGCTGTAGCGTAATCATTTTGCCTGACACCACTAAATGGCGTTTTGGTGGATGGGAGGAGGGTGAAGGATGAGCTTAATTTATGGTGTGCCTGAAATGGCAGAGGAAGAAGTTTTAGAGCAAATTGCATTTCAAGCGGTACAATATTTGCGGCTGGATGACCCAAAATATAAAAAAGCTGATACACTATCTAAAATATTGGTAGCAGCTAAGGACAAACCCAAAGAGGATGAAATCGTATATATTGAAGCACTCGAATCTATTATTGGAGAGAATGGTTCCTACAAAGATTTGGGAGATGCAAAAATTGTAGATAAGAGTTGGGATACTGAGGGAACACAATTTAATATTAAAGGTTTCCAAGCATGTGCTTTCGAGTTTAATGGAGAAATCAATGTGTGCTTTCGCGGTACTCCTGATGGTGCATGGATTGACAATGGTTATGGAATGGCCGGTGGAGACTATCTGATCCCCTATGAAAATGCAGAGCAGGGAGTTTCAAATCTTGGAGTCTCACCTATGCAGCATAATGCGTTGGAGTATATGCAGAGCATTGTTGATAAGAATGAGGGAAAGGTAATCAATATCAGCGGACATTCCAAGGGTGGAAATGAGACGCAGCTAGCAGCTTTAGTTTTTGCTGACAAGATCAATGCGGCATATAATTTTGACGGCCAAGGGTTTCCTCCAGACGTGGTAGAGCAGCTTAAGGATTTACCTGGCTGGGAAGAAGGGCTGAAAAAGCTATACTCTATCCATGCCGACAACGACTATGTGCATGGATTAGGCCAGACAATCACATTGCCTGAAAACACGGTCTATCTATATACTCCTGATATTGGGACGATTCCAACGGATGAGATGGAATCGCTGCTCGTGAATCATTATATAACTGCGTTATTAACGGATGATGGGCACTTACAGCGGCAGACAATTGAGGGGCCTTTAGCCAAAGCAGTAGGGGATCTATCCAATGCAATAATGTCGATTGATGACCCAGAAATGCGCGCAAACATATGTTTGGGCATCATGGCGCTTCTTCAGGAGTTTTACAGTGGCGATCCGCCTGTTGGTGGAACAGAAACGAGCATGGACATACTGATAGACAACACATTGTCTCTGTTGGGGAAAGTGACAACCAATCCGAAGACATACGCAGTCCTGGCATTGCTGTCCATTCCAGCAGCAAGGAGAAATATTGGGACTTCGTTATTGACGGCGATTGCAAACTCTGACCTTACTGAATACTTATTGACTGGACAATCAGATATAGACAAATTCCTTGCAGAACATGATTTCAAAACAGAAGAAGATATTGCTAATTTCTTGAAAGAACATACAGAGAGTGGAAAGCAGGAATATTTGGTCCGGGGTGCATTGCTTCGCTGCCGTTACGGTACCCATGCAAGACAACTCAACTTGAAAAAATGCCATGGTATATATGTGCACGGTCATCCATGCATTCATGCACGTAACTGCCTTGTGGGGGAAGAGGAAAATATCACTTGGTATGGAATATGTAAAGCTCCGTCTCCGCCTCCCACGGAAGTCGTGCATCTCACAAAAGATGTGCCTAGAAACCCTCAGACGGGAGACCGCACTGGGGATGCGCCAGGGGGACACGAAAGCGGGCACAAATGCCAGCCCGAAATCGTAGGCGCTGTCTGGATGGATGCCTATGAACAGACTCCTATTGTAGATAATGGGGACTTAGATCCCGCTGACCGTGCAAGAGTCAAACCTATGCCGGAGAATTTTTCAGAACTTACAGACGAAGAGCAGGCCGAGGCTTTAGCGTCTCCTCAAGGAATTCCGACTACAACTACGCTTTCTTTCCTAATTTGTAAGTATGGCGGCTTGATCGAGCCCTACAATTCTGGGCAGCAGTATGACCCAGACGAGCCGTTGGATTGAATCTATGACTGATGCTATGAGAGAAAGGCCCGCTCCCTATATACAAAACCATGTGAGCTGGTGTTGGGCTACCGCAGCCAAAATTGTAGGCTTCCATTTTCTTATGTCTACGGGAAAAAGTATCCCTATTAAACCGGAGCAGGGCATTATTGTAGAGAGCATGGTCGGTTTTCGTTGGGATTACGTTAGGAAGTCTTGCGAACATATTTTTGCAGATGCTTGGCAATATGACATTGTAAAAGCAGCAAGGAGTCCAATTTTTAATCCATCTGGTGACAAACCAGAGGGAGACGTTGGCAAGGAGCGAGCACTTAAATATGTAATCGCCGGTGATCCAGACAGTGAAACACCTGTGATAAGGACGCTCGGAAAATATGATGATAAACATTCCCTTTATCAGATTTATGGACAATCTCTTTTTGATCTCTTGGATTGCTCCGGTTGTGTCATTGGGAACTATCAGAAATTAAATGGGTCTTATCATTCAGTGGTACTGAGCAGAACAGAAAAAGGACTTAAACTCTTTGATCCATGGGATGGCTTTGCTGATGAGTTTACAGTTGAGCAGATTTTTCAAAGTGGTTTTTTATCAAACAGTGGCCCGGGCATCGTAAAATGGATTCAGTATGTTGCAGAATAATAGTGGAGGTGGAATTGTGGGTACCATATGTCTGGACAGCCTTCTTCTCCAAGGGCCAATTCAATTCAAATCTGTATCCAAGCTCTCGTTCTCAATCAAAGGCAATGAACATGGTCACCTCGTTGTTACTGGTTTTTTAGATGAGGATAGTGGCAGTTCAGCGGTCTACAAAGACCTTGAAGGCCAGCCATTTGGGATTTATTCAACGATGGTTGGCGTGATCCCTATTTTTATCGGGGTTATTAAGCGGTTATTTGTGCATCAAATAAACCGCCAGTATCTGGCAGAGGCACATGTTGTGACGCTTTCCGCCAAACTTGACGAGAAGAAAAAAAGCCGTTCTTTCCAAAATCCTGATATGACCTATGCCGAGCTCATCCGCACCGTATTACAGGATACTCCTAACGCTGCGGCGATATGCTCGGCTGGTGAAGGCATCACGATTGGTCGCCCCATATTTCAATATAAGGAAACCGACTGGGAATTTATCAAGCGAATGGCCAGCGAGTTGAACATGAAGGTATTTCCAGCACGGGAAGCTCCTGTACCACAAATTACGGTTGGCCTTGAGGGCCGCACCACGGATCTTGATTTCACAAATTCAGAATATATTCAGAAAGTAGATCGGCAGTTTTACAGATTGGGCGGAGAACAGGCCGGATTGTATAAGCCTGATTTTCTATGCTATCAAGTGAAAGAGACTAAAAACCTCAGCATAGGGAGTTCTGTGTTATGGGAAGGGGCGCCCATCTATATTTGCGAAGTATCTGGAGAATTCGTTGATGGCGAGCTCATTTTCACATATATACTCGGCCGGAAAGGACTAGTCGCTGAAAAAACATATCAAAACCGAAAAATGGTAGGGCTTTCTCTTGTTGGAACAGTGAAAAGTACCTCACAGGAAAGGGTTGTACTGGCACTGGATATTGATAATGGGAAGGATACCGGAGGATACCCCTTCCCTTGGCGTCCTGAGAGTGGTAATATAATGTATTGTATGCCAAAGGTTGGTACTCGCGCATCTCTATTCCTTCAGGACGGAGATGGCGGCCATGCAGTTGTTCTGAACAGCCCGCGAGAAAACGGTGATAGCTGTGCGGCAATGGGTGATCCAAGTATGCGCTGTTTCACAACAGAGCATGGCAAGCAGCTTTTTCTTTACCCAGAAAGCATGGGGATCGTAGCCGGGGCTCCAGATGCTCCTAATCAGGTTAATCTAGATCAACTCCACCAACTCCTGTTTGAAAGCGCAAAGGCACTCCAAATGACTTCCAGAGGGCGCATACGAATTGTAGCGCCAACAGTTAAACTCCAGACACCACAAACGGTCAGTATTATTCGTTCTACCGATGCAGTAGCTAAATTGGCGTTAATTGTATCTAAAGGAACAGCAAGTGGGAATCCGCCTACGGGTGGCGATTCATCCATCGTGAACATTGAAAATCAGTTTAATCTGAAAGGATCATCCGAGGTTTTGTGGGGTACAGAATTTCACACCTATCCCCCCTTTAACGATGAGCCGAATGAGTTCGATATGGGTGGCTGGATCGGCAATATGCTTTTTGGGGCGCTTGTTGTCGTTGCTTGTGTAGCTACAGCGATTGCTTTCCCGGCTGTTGCACCGATTTTTATTGGCGCAGCAATTGGTGCTGCTGTTGCAACGGTGGCCATTTCTGTGGCCGACAATAATTCCGGGAATGTTAGAGATGGATTTGAGGCGGCAAAAACAATTCTAACTGGTGCAGTAGTTGGTGCTGCCGTGGCGACGATACCATATATACCTGCTGGCCTTCAAACTATTGGTGGCGCCATTGCAGATTTTGCTGCTAGCACTTTCATGGTCCCCCCCTTGCTGCCCGGGCTGGCAGGAGCATCTGGAGGGCTCGGGGTACTGGGCGGTGCAGCAATATCCGGGCAAACAATTCTTGAAGGTGGCGGGATTTTAATTACCGGTGTCGCAGCCAACGAGATTTTGAAGGGAATAATCCAAGCAGCATCGGGGAACTCGAACCCAGGGTCAGGACATTTCGCAGATGAAGGAGAGAAGGAGAATTACTATAAAGAGGGATTACAGGAAGTCCCTGATGACTGGATTGAAGTTGAGGCGCCTGAAGAGTTACCAGTTAAAAGCAAATCCTTCATTGAATTTTTGCGTGAGAATGGATTTAACCCCAAAAAGTGGGTAAAAGTTGTGGAAAAATGGGCTTCGCCTGATGGAACAATTTATCAAAGAAATTACTGGACAGACGGAACAAACTATTTTTATCATGGTGAAGGTATTGAAGTATTTTATCCCCATTGATCTTATGGTGAAACAATGATTATCATATTTGGGATTTGGATAAGGAGAATCACAAAAATGGAATTTGGTTTATTTGAATTTTCAGACCAGCTAAATAAGTATTTTCGTGGTGAACTGACTAAAAACGAACTAGGGATGTGGGGTGAAAAAGCTTTTTATGATCTACTGAAAGGCGGATATATAGAGAATAAAAAAATTGTTTTATATCCGTTTTTGAAAACAGTGTCAAAGTTCCACATAGAGGAAAATGATGCAGAAGATATATATCCTAGCACCGAAGATGACTTGAAATATATTCAAGCCATTTTGATGGGGGAAGTCACATTTTCTTTTCAGGTTACCATTTCAATTCCATCCAATATTTTTGTGAATGCACATTGCGGTTTTTGGGATGCTGAAAAAGTGAGGACTTTTTCAGAAGTAAAGTGTGAATTAGATAAATTGATCTGTGAAGGCAAAATCAAACATTCAATTTCAAAACTAGCAGAAATTATAAGAATGCCATTGTCAGAAAATACTGTTTTAGATACTCTGCAAGGTTATATTGTACAATTTTCCCGCGAACTCTTTAATGACGGTGACTTTATCACAAAACCTCCTTTAAGATTATATGCACGAAAAGAGTCTGCTGAATTGGGATTAGTAAAGCTAAAAGACATGATAGAATGTTATATAGGGGATAAAAATTTCATAGTCACAGTAATATATAAAAAAGGCACCCCTAAACTGTCGGTTTTTTGTTAAAGAATCGTTTTAGCACGGTTAAGATAATTCCGTATAGGGTCAATCCTGTTAAGTATCTGTTTTCCACAGGATCGATATGAATTGAGATACTGTCGGCCGCTTTTTCACCGGAAGTGGAGAAAGCTTCTGCAAGAAATCCCGATTAGTACCCCAAGCAGTTCTAACAGCTATTCTTAAATTTCGTTCTACTTGTTTCCAATTTGTCTGGTGCCGTTTCGCTACGGCCGGGTAGAGCCACTTAGTCACCATCGTCAGCGCCTCCGGGTTGGCCTCGACGATCTCAAGGGCGGTGAGCATCTGGTGGTAGCCCTTATAATTTGGTGTAATCCCAAGCTGGAGCAAAATGGCGTGGTAGTCCATAACGATCATTCCTTCCGTTCCTTATTTTGTCCAATGAGACGTTCAAACAGGTCGGCGGTATGCCGGAGCCACTGTATGTATGCCTGTTGGTCCTCCGGAGAGAGCTTCAAATACCACTCGGTCCGCCCGAGCAGGTACTCCAGCATACCGCTCTCCATGCAATCCATCTCATCGGACAGGAGGCTCTGAGGGGGAATGCCGAGGTGGAGGCAGATAACTTCCAACGTATCAAGACGTATGGAGGCGCGCTGAGTTTCGATGGAATTGACGGTCGCCTTTGCGATGCCGATCTCTTTGGAAAACGCGGCTTGTGATTTACTCCCACGGAGCGTTTTCATGTTCTTCGACAGCTTTTTCGACAGTTCCACAAAAATCACCTCCGATTGATAAGAATAGCGGAACTCGGCAGGAATTGGTAGGTCAATATCCCGGCCACCCCGGTCAATATGGCGGCCGCGCCACGCCCGGCGGCTTACACACTCTGCAGCTACACAACTGCGGCGGATCTCATCAGGGGATTGGCTCAGCCTGGCACAGCGCCCGGTATGCGGCGTCTCCCTGCATCTGAATGGGGGAACAATGAATCAGTATCAACGGTTAAAGTTTTATATTGCCTGCTTTTTCAAAGACCTGAAATGGAAGCTCTGCGCGGACAAGCAGATAGAGGAATTTGAGCAGTCACTCGTACCGGAGGAATCTGTGAGCGGTGCTGAAGTCAAACTGATTGAGGACATCATTTTCATGGATGAAGAGGAGCAGAAAGAACAGAAGCCAGCTCTGGAGCCCAGGAGGACCATGCTGTTTATTTCAGGGCGCAGGAGACGCTGCAATTTTCTGAACGCCTGGTGGTACCGGAGAGCGATCCTGCGGAACTACCACTGGGGGAAACAGCGCGGTTTTACGGAGTATGTGGCAGACCCATATAGTCCCTTTGGCCTGCTGGCAATGGAGACGCTGGGGCGGCTCAAACGCTCTGGAGAAAAACTGCTTCTTTACAGCGTACACAGTTGCCATGTGGGACAGCGGCGCAGCTACCGCCTGATCCCGGAGACCGGGCTTGAGGTGCTCTTCCTTGAGAACGCTGTGTGCGATTACATTTACCGCCAGCTCATTCCTGAGGAGGTGCCGGAAGCAGTATTCACCAATGTTGGCGCTTTCTGTACCGAAGGCGGAATCCTGATTTCCAAGCGGTGGATACCAGCCTGGCTTTTGGCTGCATGGGAAAAGCCATGACCGCGCAAGACATGGTACTTTGGGCAGAGAGTCCGCAGGCTCCGGGGCCGTTATCTGGTATCTTACTTATTTTAGATGATAGGCATAAAAGCAGACAAAGCAAAAGATGTAGACCCGCAAAACGGGCCCACATCTTTTCATAGATTGAGCATATAAAACTGGGGAACTTTTATAGAGCCATAGGCCGGCCATACGCATGGACGCCCTGGACCGACAGCGGATGAAGCAGTCCCCGGCGCTTCGGGCGCAGGCATACCATGGCTCCCTGCCGACCTTCACATTGCGCTGCTCTGCAGCGCTTCGGCCGACGCCTGAGCTGTATTCCCGTACTCCATTGTCTGGCGAAAGAGGCGATGCCGCCAGAGAGGCGGAACTTCTTCCATGCTTGACCGTTACGATAGTCCACGATCCCGGCCACTCCTGCGCCGTCTGCGCTGCTGCCCCCGGACAGCACAGAGATGTGCCCGGCTTTTCTTTCAGGAAGTGGACGATGTGTGCCCGCACCGTCGAAAAACAATTTGCTTGAAAGCATCGCCGCCGCAACGCTGGTATCTGAGCCCTGCGCTGGATCGGAGCCAGTTGCCGCAACGCACAGGATAGCGGGCACCGTATCCGTAGCCGATACCGCCAACAGCTTTGGTTTCATAATCCGTCACTCCTTTCGCACCACATGCCCTATTTTCTTGATTTTATTATACCATCGGCGTCTGTCCCTCACAAGCGCCGGGACAAAATTTCGCGGCATCCGATGCCGTGCTGCTGGTTTTTCACGGTTTTTGTCCCTCTTTCCCATAGCACAGGAAAAGCGGGATAATATTGACGCCCACAAACTATTATGGTATCTTATAAAAGAGCTGGTAAAGCTCACCCGGGCGATGGAGTCCGGGGGACGTACTTCCCTCCGTATGAGGGACGTGATCTGTCTTTTAAGGAGCCGTTCAGGATTGATACACCTGTGTGGTACCTGGCTCGCCGAAGTAACCTTTGTGAACGGAATGGCGCCATGAGCCTCCGCGTGAGTAATCCTTGTGAAAGTGCGGGGGAACGTATCTCTCTTCTAAGGGCGGCGTAGCGCCCCCAGTCCCCCCTCTGAACTGGGAATAGTCCCTGCGCCGCAGGCAGCAAAAAAGGATGTGAGAGCAGTCACTCTCACATCCTTTTTTGTTTATGATGGAATAACCGGCTCTGCGGCGCATTAACACTCACCGCAGATTTTGACCGGCGAAGGAAACGGGCTGCCTATCTCTCCCCTCCCCTCAAGAGTCGGTTGGAACATATGCGGCCCAGCTTCAGATAGTCCAATACTGGCGTACCGCCGTCTCCGCATCGTTCTGGAGAAGGTCATACCGCTTCGCGAGCTGGCGCACGGCTTCCTCTCTGGCCACGCCAAGATCCCGCATGAGCAGTACAGTCTGCTTCAGAGCGGTTTCCTGCGCCTGTTTGGCAACATTGTAGTCGTGGATGGCTTGAATTTCTTCCTGGTTAAAGAGCGAGATCATAATGTCAGAAACCTCCTTTTCCCGCGTCAGCAGAAATGGCGCCAGTATGTTTTGGCGGACACACTCACGCAGGGTTTCCTGAACAGCCTTCAGCGTCGCACCATGCCTTCCACGCATCTCGTCGGAAATCTGGCAGAAACGAACGTATTGATCGATGCCGCCGCCGCTTCCATCGTCCCGCAGGATCTGGACGGCCAGCTCCATGTGCTGCACCCTGCCATCCTCTGGAGCACTTTCAAAGAGCCCGGACAGCGGTAGTGTATCAGGCGTTTCCCGCCGATTGGTATAGACCACATACAGCTCCGGCCTCGGGACCAAAACCGCTTTCCCGGCGCACAGGTCCAGTTTCCGTTCTTTCACTATAGTCAGTGTACCGGATTTTCAGGGATTTAGCAAGCGGCCGCATACCCTTTCCAGGATATTCCCTGGCCTTCCGGCTTCAGCGGAGTGACCGGTCGGAACCATTGCTATGCCTTTGTCTGTCAGGCTGAGCGGCGCTCTTCAAAGAAAATGCGCCCACGGTTATCATACCGCATGGGAAGCCCCTGGACATCTGAGAGCAGCCGGTACGCCTGACGCAGCTGCTGAAGGTCAAAGTACCCAAAATGGCAGTCCGCAAGGGGGAGCCCCATCTGTCCGGCCAGCCATTCATAGAGGGCGTCCCGCTTCCGGCGCGCCTTCGGCTTGCCCCTCCACAGCGCGTCAAACAGAGCGTGGCACATGATTTTTCCCTTGCGCATACGGCTGTCGGCCAGAAGGCCCAGGCGGGTCTCCGCCGCCCGCGCCGCCGTCCCGCTTCCCGGGGACCGCCCTGCCCAGCAGGGCGGCTCCGCGGGAAGCAGTTTTACAGTTTTTCCATGCGCTCTTTCACGAGGGCCTCGATTAGGGCCGCCTCCATCCGGCTCCGGCTCTTCCCGAGCTTGATCCCTCTTCAGCGGCAGGTAGATTGAATATCGCTCAGGCACATATCGCAGTAGACGTGCAGTTCCACCGCCTCCCGCACCTCGGCTTCTGTCTGCGCCAGCTCGGCGCCGCGCTGGTCCGCGCCGGCTTGGCGGAACGCCTCCGCCTTCTCTGCCTGCCCGGATGCGAGATACCGGCGGTACATATCGTTCTGAAAGTCAGTCATGGCCGCGTTCCTCCCATCAGGCCGCTTTCCCACGGCTGGGAGCGGCATAGCGGCCAAAATTCAATTCGCGGATGATCAACTGGATCATCTTATCATCGTCCCATGCGGCGTCCATCCTGGCGCGCTCCGGTCCTTCGCCCACATGGACGCTCACCCGGCCGCCATAGACCTGCATCAGCACGTCGGGGCGTTTGGCGCATACGATGGACAGATTTCCGAGCTGTTTCATGTTCCATTCCTCCATGATATTTGTTTGACACTCCCCATGGCTAAAGCCAGGGGCTTTACGCCTCCGTTTGGTAAAAGGATCTCCAGCGGATGAGCGGCGGCGCGGCCCCGCGTGCGGGACTGCGGCTTCAAGGCCCTTTTCCGCTCACGCTTTCTCCGGATCGTTCGGCTCTGGGGATTCCTCCGGCCCATGAATGGAGTCATAGTGTCTGGAATACTCCAGATATCCTCCGGGCTGTCCATGTCGCTGGAAAAGCCATGGAAATAAGTTTGATTCATGGCGATGTCTTCCTTATGAAATTCAGTTTTCTTCCTGGTTAAGCTGCCCGCAGGTGGACCACAACAGGTCTGTTCAGGTCGGCGGTCACATAGCGCCGCCGTACATTGGCGGGGCGAAAGCGCCCGTCCAGCTTGCATTCGGTCAGCTGCTCCACTCGTCCGCCGTCCAGGGCAAACTGCGCTCTCAATTCACGCAGAATGCCAAGCCGCTCTGTGAGCGGCGCGTCCGGCCGGCAGCGCAGGCTGGGGGCATAGACGTATCTACGGGGATCTTCTCTGACCTGGAAGCCATAGGTCACGAAGGACTTCGGCTTTCTGGCTCTGGCCCGTTCGATGCGTTTCACATAATCTATGGCGGCCTTTCCACTCTGCGTCACGCACAGATAGCCCATCTGCTGCCTCTGGCTGTCTGAGAGAGGGATCTCTACCGGCCTATGCCCGGAAAGCCCCTTGAATGCGTGAAAGCTCTCCGGAGCGTACCTGTATCCCTTGATGTAATATTGGAATCTGTTTTTTTGCATCAAATTCCCCCCTGTGCTTCGGTCCGGCCATATCTCTCCGGCTGTTTCGCGCCCTGTCCCGCGCCGCGGACGCGGCCCGGGCCCTTCAGGCATGCTTCAAAAGCGATCTGCACGCCAGCGCCAGGCCGGTTTGGAGCTGCGGTACAGCTTCCAGCATCTGCTGTGTGATGCCAAGGCAGTCCAGCGTCTCCGACACGTCCTGTGTGTAGGCATATTCGTGGTTGGAAAGTTCCGTGCGGAACATCTCGTAGATGAATCCCCGGCCGGTAGGGTCTGCGCCAATGGCCTCCTGAAGCTCTCTATGGTGCCGGGCAAACATGCCTTTCAGCGCCGGTAAATCGCTCTTTCGGCAGAAACCTCCGGTGCCGGGCAGGGCGCACACCTTGTCTTTGTCGGAGGACCGAAGGCCGAGCCTGCGCAGCCCTTCCGCGAACTGCCGGGCATCAAAGGCGAACATCAGGGGGAAGTCGTTCACCTCCGCCTGATGGCGCTCCCGCATCTCCTGATACCGGTTTTTCTGCATACTGCTCATACTATCACCCTTCTTTTCGTTTTATCGCGCCGGAGACTGTGGCTCCTGCCGGGGGTGCTTTTCCAGCCATTCCTTGTCATAGCGGTGAAGGTAGCGGTTATAGGCAAGCAGCGCGGCGCGTTCCTCTTCACCCGCTTCATCGCCTGATGCAACGGTGACGAGCTCCCCGCCGTCTGCAAATCCGCCGTCTCGGTCAAAAAGTTCCTGCCGGCCCCGGCCGTCCAGGTCAAGCTCTGGATCGTCCAGGTCCTCTTCCCCGAAGGGGCAGCAGATCGGGCAGGTGTAACGGTGGCAGCAGCCGCAGGGCTGTCCGGCATCGTCCTCCTCGTCCTCCCCGCATTCCGGGTGCCTGCACCCGTACCCGTTGTTGACAGGGGCTCCGTTGTAGAAATAGGGGCAGGTGTGGGCGAACAGATCAAAGTCCGCCAAGACTCGTTTTGCCATCTTCTCGTAGTCTCCCTTCCACTATCTGCGAAACTGCTTTTGTGCCCGGCGGTTTTCCCAGGGATGCTTCCCATATCCGGCGTCGGCCTGACTGCGGGGCCCGCCTTCCGGCTGCTGAGCGCACGGAAAGGCCCAAGACCGGGTAGCCAGGAGCGGCGGCAGGGAATATAAGGGGCCGGGCGGCCTTATCAGGACCGCCCGGCTCAAACACGGTTATGCCGCCAGACGCTTCTGCGCCTGGATACTGCGTGCGCGGATCTGCAGTTCATCAGACAGATACCGCAAAGAGGTATATTGTTCATCCACCTCATGGAGCTCCTGCTTGAGGATGGATTCGTAATAAATTTTCTTCCGCTCGAGCTCCCGGATGCTCAATACCATCCGGTCCATGATGGCCGGACTCTGGTTGCCGCTTTGGATGAGATGGGTGGCCCTTTTTTCATACTCTGCCAAATCCTTTTGGATCGTACGGTAGAAGGCCAGCGCCATCTTGCTCCGCTGCTTTTCATCGTCCACTACGAACATACTGTTGGCGTCAAGGGGCAGCCGGTCGGCGTATTTATGCTGATTGTGCTGCTCTAAAAGGGCGATGAAGTCCTCAAAGAGCGCCAGCTTCGGCATATAGTCCCTGGGGATAAAGTAGATGCGCCCGCGGGCCGCCTTTACCGCCTGCATGGTGTCCAGATAGTTTTGCAGCAGCGTGTCGATCTGCCGGCGGCTGGCGCAGGTCTGGTAGAGCGCAAACAGCTCCTGCGCGTCCTGGCAGCAGGAGAGCGCGTCCACATTGGGATCGGCCTCCAGGTTGTCATAGGAGAATACGCCGCTGCCCCGGTCCAGGCTGATATTCGCCAGCTTCTTGTACTCGTTGGTATCCTCATGAAGTGTCTCCTTGACCAGCTCGCGGGAGATGATCCCCTTCGGCCCACGGTTATCCCTGCAGTAGACATTGATGATCTGCGGAACGCCCGCGTCCTTGACCACCAGCCTGTGGTAAATATCCCCGGTGGCGCTCCGGAACGCGTCCGCCAGAGAGGAGCGGCGGATGGGCTTATAGGGGAAGTCCACGGTATCACAGAGCCTGGCCAGCACCTCGCGGTCAATTAAAATGCTGGAGAGGGTGTAGTAGAGGATCTTGCCCAGCACCTCGTCGCTGTCCTTGGAAACGGCTGCAAACTGGCTGAACTGGATGGTGTTATTGGTCTGATTCATTTGAAATGCCTCCCTTAAAATCTATATCTGCCCTCTTTGCTGCGCTTCAAGGAGATCATGCTTCGCTGCCGGAGGGCGAAAAGGGCTCGCCGTCGGCGGTGTGAACATTCGTATGGCCCACACAGGTCCAGTGGAGCACTTCCTCCCCGGTGGCGGCGCAGTCCTCGCAACGGTAGCGTCTGCGTACCTCATGGCCGTCTACTACGGGGGTCTGGTACTTCAGCCCTCCGCCGCAAACCGGGCATTGTCCCTCCTGGGGCTCCCCGGGGAGCGTGATGATGTGGCTGGCGCGCTGAAGGAAGTGAAGGATCAGGCTGGGCTCCAGCTCCGCGAGCCCTTTGGCGGTTTCCGCCACGCTGCGGGTCTTTTCCTCCGTCATAAAATTGGACATCCTCACTTGGAGGCCGGCGGCCAGATCGGATACATCGTGTTCCCGAAGCGAGACGCGGCCGTTTTCCAGAAGCATGTTCCACGCAAGCAGGAACGTGACCGGATCTCCGTGCGTCAGATATTGAAAATCTTTGAACTCCATCAGATTCATCCTTTCCGGTTTGTTATTGGCGATCGGGTTGCGGCCTGTCATCAGAAGAGAGCCAGCGCGCCCGGGCGGCCTGGTATTGGGGAGAAGCCCTGTTCTTTTCGATCAGCCTCTCCAGGGAGCGGATCAGCTCTTCCTGATCCGTAATGAGATAAAACGCATGGCTGTATGAGAGGAAATTGCCGGCGATCACAGACGCGCCCGAATACTTCCGGGCGGTTTCACCGTCTATCCAGCACGGAGTCCGGTTGACAAATTCCCCATACCGCTCGAATACAGGGTCCAGGGTGTAGGTCTCCAGGAGCCTGTACAGGTCACTCAGCGTGCTCTTTTGGTAGGGGTAGGTGTTGCTGCCGTTGGCAATGATCTCAAGCATCTGCTTCACCTCCCAGCGGAAGCCGGAGGTAAAAGCTGTCGCCAATATCGCTTGCGGCCTCCACCGTCCAGCTCCCATGGTATGGAATGCCGTAAAAGCCGCACAGATGGAGTACATCCGCTTCTGCGACGCCAGACTGCCCCAGAGCGCCGAAGCAGTGGATCACGCTCTCATTGTTGTCATTGCGCCGCTCGATGAGCTGGACGCGCCCCATGAGCTTTTCCCGGATAGATTGTGTGTCCATCTCCATGCTCCTCCTTTTACGCCGCCGCGGGCATGGCCCACGGCTTGTTCTGATAGACTTTGACCTGTTGAAAGCCGGCCTGCCGGTAGGCCCAGAAGCGGTGCTGTCCGTCGATCACCATGCGGTTGACGCACACCAGGGGTGGAAAGTCCGCTGTCCCTTCCTGCAGGAGCCGCAGATAGTTTTTGGCCTTCCGCATATCTTTGGGCGGGTCTGCCGTCAGTTCATTGACTGGGAGCGTCAGCTCTTCCCACTCGCAGGTGTGGATAAAGCCGCGGTCCTGCTTGGGATACTCCCGTTTCCACAGGTCCTCCAAATAGATCGTGATAAAATTGGAGCTCATATCCAAAATGTTGACCCCCTGCTTTGCCGCATAATTGCGGGCGAGATAGAAGTCGTCAATGCCTTTGAATGTCATATTCCAGTTCATCACGCGGATTTTGATCCCACGAATGGACCGGACCAGCGCAATGATCTTCGTCAGCGCGTTCTGAACACGCCAATTCATGAGCTTGTCCATATCCAGCGTGATAACTACCTCCTGGATCTGCTCCATCTGTCTCAGCGTATCCTCCAGGTGCTTGACCGCGGTGACGCCCGCAAAGCACAGAAACAAGGCGTCATCATCCAGAAAGCTCGCCACATCCCCTTTCAAACCTCCCTCTGTCAGGTAGGCGGTCGTGGCGCTAGGATTCCCGGTAACATGAATCCACGCGGGGCATCGGACTCCGTGGGGGCGGCCCCGGCTGGCGAGCCAGCGGTACTTCCGCTCCGGGTTTTTCTCATCGTCCAGACGGACCTGAAGGCCCTGGATATACCCATCCATTGTGCAGTAGGGCACCAGGAGGCCGCTGTGTCCGGAGATGTTCCAAAAGCCGTCCTTATCCACATAGAAGCCCGGGATTCCTTCCAGGTCATGAAAATCAGACAGCATGCCGGCCAGCAGTCTCCGGGCGGACGTGCCGCTTGGGAGGCTGCGGTACATATTTTGACTGATACGCTCCTCTGACAAACCGCGGGAGAGCAGATCATTGTGATGCTTCGGAGAGAGCGTCAGATGGGAGAGCATATCATAGTAAACATCATGCCGCATGGCCAGGGGCTTTGGCTCCGGCTCGGGCGGTTTTTGTGACAGGGGCTGCTGAGGAAACCGGTAGATGCCTCCATCCTTGGATAACACCTCATGCGCCTGCCGATAAGAGGTCCCGTTCATTCTCGCGTACAGGGATACGCTGTTTCCGGAAGCCTCGCATAGATTACAGCGGTATTGATTTTTCCGTGTGTTGAGGGAGAGATGATATTTCCCCGGGCCGCGATCGCCGCAGAATGGGCACGAGGCTTCCACCTCGTCCCATTCCAGCGTGCGATCATTCAGGACAAGCCCACACCGCCGCGCTGCTTCCAAAATCGGGATTTCCTCATATAGATCGTGCGGGTAATGCCTGCCCATCCGTGCGACACCGCCTTTACGCGGCCTGTTCGCTCCGGCCTGCCGGCGCAGCGCCCAGAATCTCAACACGGAGCTGTTCGTTTTTGACTACCTGCGAGATGAAGGTCTGTCCGCTGGGCCTCACATTGTCGATCACAGGGACACTCTCGCCGTTGTCAATGAAGACAGGGTAGTTGATCCCGGCGATCTTCTTCAGCAGTTCGGATACCTCCAGACCGGCCTTGATTTTTTCCGACAGGGAGAGGATCACGTACGGCCGGTCCTCATAGTTAAACTTGAATACATCGCGCACCTCGCCGGTCGTCTTGGAAACCTCATAGAGGCTGATGGAGACGCGATTCAGGTCCAGGTGGTCAAACCGCTGCCGGACCCGTTCCGCAATGTAGCTGGAAAGCGCGGTAAGCAACTCATTTTTCTTGACAATCTCAGCGTTGATTTCCTCCGCGCTGATACCCGGGGCCACATCGGCCCCCATGGAACTCCCCTGCTGCTCGGTCAGCACCTCAATTTCCGCTTCCAGCGCCTTTGCGCGCTCCTTGAAGCACTCCAGTTCCACCATTTCTTCCGAGGAGAGGCGCCCCGTCTCCAGATCCAGCTCTATATTTTGGATCTCCTCTCGGATCTCCGAGATTTTCTGCTGGCGGCGCTCATTTTCCGCCCTGACAGCATCGACCGCCTGCTGGCGGCGGAGCTCTATATCGGCAAGCTCCAGATTGCACATGGCGATGTCCTGGGCCCGGAAGGCTTCAAATACCTCTCTGGCCTTTTCGTCCAGTCCGTGCAGCTCGTCAAGCTGCCCGGAAAGCTCTTTCCCCTGTGCGCAGATCCGGCGGATCGTCGCCTCGAACTCATCCTTTAGGGCGGGAAGCGTTTCCTGTGTTACCGTCTGGTAGCACATCGGGCACCGGATACCCGGCTGCAGGCCGGCCAGAATGTGCCGGTGGCGGGCCAGCTCCATGCCGAGCTCGTTGATCTGCTTCTGTGTGTCAGCAAGGGCCTGGGCGTACTGGCTGTGATAGACATCCGCCTCACGCTTTGCCCGCTTTTGCGTCAGGTCGCGGAACTTGGCGTCTAAATCGTCTGTCTGCGGCAGGGACGCCTGCTCACGCACATATTCTTCGTGCAGGGAATAAAGGTCGGCCAGTCGTTCTTTCAAATCGGAGCCATCAAAGCCAGTGGTGCGGATGGATTCCAGCTCCTGGATTCGTACGCGGCAATCCTGAAGCTCCTTTTGGCGGTCCGCCAGCAGCACTCCGGACTGCTCCCTCTGGGATCGAAGCAGATCCTGCTGCCCCTGGCAGTAGGTCAAAGTGCTCTCCAGCTCCCGGATCGATTCCCGCGTCTGCTTGACCAGGGCCTCCGGGGAAAGGAAGGGATTTTGAGCCAAAATGCTCTGGTTGTGTTCGCTCAGCTGTTCCATTACCTTTTCGTGGGGCACCTCCGGCATGTACCGTTCAAAGAGATCGCGTCCCTTGTTCCCAAGCACCTCAATGAGATACAGGGGATTGAACACCGCCAAAAAGAGGTCGCGTTCCGCAAAGACAGTATTCAGGTCCTTTGCCGCAATGGGCTGTCCATCCCAGAAGACATCTGTGTTGTCGCCGACCCTGTTCCGGATCAGGCAGTGGGGCTGCCCTTCGCCGTCCACGATCTGAAGCTCAACACTGATGTTTTTGCCTGGGGCGCGGAGCCTGTCCATCCGGTTGCTGCCGAAAAAGGACACTCCGGTGATGGCGTAGGAAATCGCGTCCGCAATGGTGCTTTTCCCCTGGGCATTGTGGCCGAAAATTGCGTTCATGGGACCAAACGAAAAGCTGCGTTCTTCCGCAAAGCACTTGAAGCCCGATACCTTCAGGGATGAGATCTCAAACTGCTTGATCGGTTTTACCATAATGCAAAACTCCTTATGCTGCGTTTTCTTCCGGTGAGCCCACAATTTGATACGATTCCAGTATATAGAGGACTACACCGCCCTTGTTCTGCGTAGTGATCTGCGCATCGGAGAGCAAAACGCCCGGTGCAATTCTGGTATCCAGCTCCCGAAGATATGCCTGGAACACAGAATTGTTCTCGTCCGCCAGCTGGAGACTGAGACGCTGCCCGCCGTTGATGGTGTTTTTCAGCCGTGCCCCAGTGACCAGAAGGCAGCCTCTAGGAATCGGCCGGCTGCCCTGGCCCTGCTGCGGGCGTTGCTGGGCGCCCTGCGGGGGCGTCTGATACTGGCCCTGGGGCTGTGCGGGCGGTCTGCCCTGGCCCTGCTGTGGGTATTGCTGAGCGCCCTGTGGGGGCGCCTGATACTGGCCCTGGGGCTGCGCGGGCGGTCTGCCCTGGCCCTGCTGTGGGTATTGCTGAGCGCCCTGTGGGGGCGCCTGATACTGGCCTTGGGGCTGTGCAGGCGGTCTGCCCTGACCCTGCTGTGGGTATTGCTGAGCGCCCTGTGGGGGCGCCTGATACTGGCCCTGGGGCTGTGCGGGCGGTCTGCTCTGGCCCTGCTGTGGGTATTGCTGAGCGCCCTGTGGGGGCGCCTGATACCGGCCCTGGGGCTGCGCGGGCGGTCTGTCCTGGCCCTGCTGCGGGTATTGCTGAGCGCCCTGTGGGGGCACCTGGTACTGGCCCTGGGGCTGCGCGGGTGGTCTGCCCTGACCCTGTTGTGGGCGCTGCTGGGCGCCCTGCGGGGGCGCCTGGTACTGGCCCTGGGGCTGCGCGGGCGGTCTGCCCTGGCCCTGCTGTGGGGGCTGCTGGGCGCCCTGCGGGGGCGCCTGGTACTGGCCCTGGGGCTGCGCGGGCGGTCTGCCCTGGCCCTGCTGTGGGGGCTGCTGGGCGCCCTGCGGGGGCGCCTGGTACTGGCCCGTGGGCTGCGCGGGCGGTCTGCCCTGGTCCTGCCGCTGGCGCTGCTGAGCGCCCTGCGGAGGCGCCTGATACTGGCCCTGGGTCTGTGCAGGCGGCCCGTTCTGGCCCTTCTGAGCTTTTAACGGTGGGGGAGCTTTCGGCCTCGGCGGGTTTTCTCCCCGTTCTTTGGCCTGCAGGTATGCCACCCATTCATCGTGGGCCTGATCCAGCCGGGGGCGTTCCTCGTCACGAATCCGGGCGTTAGACTTCTTCCCGCTGTTGGTGATCTGGACCGTGACCCATACCTGAGTCATACCATAGAGGTAGCGCCCAATCGACCACTCGACTGCGGCCCGTTTCATAGAATCAGAAAGTCCGCCTTTGACCGATTCAAACTCGCTGTCATCGGCCCCGTCCCATTTGGTCAGGCATTGTTCAAGCTGTGGGAAAAAGATAGAAATTCCGCACAACTGGGCTGAGCCATTTTTCCAGGGACGGAAATCGTTGTACCAGCCGTCAATCCCAACGGTATCATCCAAACGGTTTTGGATGGCGCGATTGGTAACGTAGGGCACGGCCAGTCCCTTGGTTTTTTCCGCATTGGTGGCGGAAACCCGCCACTCAATGTCGGAACTGGAAAATGGGGCGCTGAGTACAGCGCGCAATTCTTCCGGCGTTTTTTGCCACATTCACATCGCCTCCATTGAAGTCGGTTGCCGGCGCCGTCACATGCGCTGAATAAAATGGGCAAGCTTCTGTCCATTGGGGATCAAAATATCGGTATAGTAATATGCAGGCTCCTTGTCCTTCAAGTGCTGCATCAGATCCCGATACTCAAGCCCCAGTTGGTTGTCGGACGGATCAAACCGGTCAAAGTTATTGGGAATGCTGAGCAGCAATGCGGGAAGTCCGGCTGCTTTTCGCAGTTCCTTATATTGGGGGAGCGTGTTGGTCCCGATACACAGGCTGCCGGATGAATCAACATTGCTGAATGGATAACGATACATAATGGTATCCGGTGTCGGTGTTTCATCCGCGATCACTCCGATCCGGCATGCGCTCACAGCGCCGTCTGCGGCCCCGACTGAAAAACCGAAGACAAGGCGGGGGATCGGGAAATCCGGATAAGGCGTTTTATACAGCGACAGATCCGCACGGAGACGGGGGTACCATACGACCACGCTGACGGACTCCTTAGTCTGCCTGACAGCGAGGGTATTCAATGGCAGAAACCCGGAAGACAGGACGGGCGGTGCGTCTTCCCTGATATAGACGCTTTTCCGGAAGCAATTTAGAAGCTGGTCCCGCGAAATTTCCTTCCGGGAGATCAGAGGCCCCTTTTTCTGTTCCACTTCGATGATCCCATCCTCCACAGAAAAGTGGATGGATACGCGGTCTTCCATCAAGCTGCCTCCTTTCTCCTGCGGGCGTTTTTCTTTTTGGGAAAGGCGATGACCTTCCGCTTATTTTCCTCCGCTTCGCGTTTCAGGCGGGCCAGTTCAGTCTCCAGATGGTCAATCCCGTCCTCACATGCATCCAGTATGCCGAACAGCGCGTCCGGAATGTCGTAGTATGCTTCAAACTCATCATCGACTATCAGGACGAGCTTTGGCCCCTTTTTATCCCGCAGGCTGTCGTACAGGCAGTAGTCATAAGAATAGCTGTTCATTCTCAGGAAGCGGCCGACAGCATCTTCTAAGGTGGACGCGAATGGATTCTCAATGGGGAGAATCCCCCGGACCGCCTCGTATTCCCGGCAGAGCTGGTCAAAACGGGAGAGAAGGCTGTCCCGCATAATATAGACGGTCCGTTCTGAAAACATGCGCCAGTCGTCCTCCGGATGGCGCTGCACTGTCACATCCTCGAAAATCAGGCAGGGAAGGTCATATTCGAGCTCCAAATAAGTCTCAACGGACAAAATGGCGTCCTTTCCGCTGGCTTGGAGCAGAAGGTCGAGCCGCCCACGGTCCGCAAAGCGCTTTGCGATATGGAGTAATTTTGCGATGCCGTCCATCTCATATTCGTCAAGCTCAATCACATGATCACCTCATAAAACAGTTCGTTTATATGGCTGCCGTCACACAAATGCGGCGCGGCATGTAGGGGGGATTTTCCGGATGCTGCGTATGAGTTCTCCATGATTCCACATCCGTCGTCCCGATTCCTCTATGTATCCCAGCAGTGCCGCCGGGTCATAGCACTCGAATTCATCGTAGTCGATGTCTACTAAGCGCGGATAAAGGCCCAGTTCCAGAAGCGGCAAAACCTCATGGAGCAGATAAGAGTTGACCGGCTCCTGTTCCTCCGCTTCCACATCGGTTTCCGGCTCCTCGTCCAGCAGGCTGGCCAGGCTCTCCAAATCCAGGAAAAGTGCCATCAGGCCACCTCCAGCTCCTGCAGTTCCGCCACACACAAGGCGTATTCCTGCAGATTTTCAAGGAGTTGTTCCTCCTGAGATTCAGAAATCTGGTTGCAGTTATAGCCCAGATAGTAGATCCCGGCGGCAGCGGAGATATCCCCGCTGAAAAACTTTTGCGCCAGCTCCAGTTCCTTCCGAGTCCCCGGATTGCTGCTGTCAATGGAAACCACTGTGATATTCAGGGACTGGATGGGAGATTCGTTCAACAGGGTCTCCCCCCGAGAGATCAGGCGCTGCTGCCGTGCCTCTATCTCGTTCATCTGTTCCAGCCGTGCCCTTGTGTAGCACAAAAGCATATCCTCCATGTCAGCTGTGACTCCGCCAAGCATGACGCCAAAGGGACGGTAATTGCAAATTGACCAGGCGTATGTGGCCGGCAGAAACCGGCTGCACACAGACCCGAGCAGCGGCGTGAGTTTTTTTGCCGTTTCGGACCAGACCGCAGCCCGGATCACATCCAGGTTTTCACCCTTTTGAATCTGCTTCCGGGCCTGCGGACCCAGCGGCACAATGGTTGCCAGATACTTTTTGTCTTGCATATTCAACCCTCCTGAATTGTTATACCAGGGATCGAAATCCCGTGGGCGTGAGGATGTTGAACACCATGCGATTGGTGATGGTTTCAATCACATCTGTAGAAATCAGTTCACCGCGTTCAGAGTGATTTTCTTCTCTCCGCTCATGGCGTTCTTTGATGATCCGCCCCTTTATAATATGAGGGCAGTCACACTGCATCAGGCCGTTGATCAGGCCGGAGCCCCCAATCAGCCCCACCTGTCCGATGGATAAGGGGAGCGGAGGCCGTCCCATCTCCTGTTCCTGCCCGTCCTTTTGGAGCAGACGCTCCAGGCTTTGGGAGGCCATAAGCTGATGCGCCAGCTCCGATTCATTAAATACAGAGCCTCGAAAAATTTTCACGTCCAATGCCGCATCTGGAAGCTGATAGCGCCCTTCCGGAAGCTGATCCAGTGTCCGCAGCGATTCAGGATGCAGCGCGGCCGTGTAGAGGCTGGCGCTGGCAGCTTCATCGCTTTCCCGCGGCTTTCGGGTCCCAAGGACGGCGATTTGTTTGAATTTTCCAAATTCGCCGTCCAGAAAGCGATAAACAGATATATCCGAAAAATTATCTGTGAAGATTTGGCAGACATCTTCTGTCATTCGATAGTAGGGGACAATGTAGATCATCAGGCCGCCCATGACCAGCGCCTGAAATGCTTCGACCAGGAATCGCTTTTCGTCCCGTCCCCTCAGCCCGCAGCCAAGTGTGACTGTGAGATATGGCGGGTTAAGGAGTATTGCATGAAATGATCTGTTTCCCACATAGGAGCTGAAAAAGTCACCATAGGCAACCCGGAACAGCTTTTGCTCGGCCAGTCCGGCCCTTTCCTCATCCAGCTCGATGCCGTAGCACCGGCTGTCATGTCCGAGGGCCAGGCGCAGCACCGCGTCCCCAGTTCCGCAGCATGGGTCCAGCAGATTGACCGTCTTATCCGGAAAAGCGATGCCCCGCTCCAGATAGCCTACATGCGTCAAATCGGTAGGATAATGCCCTAACTTGACATGATTCATCAGGCGGCCGATGGTAGACGCGTCAACGGTATGGTAACTGGGCAGCGTGTCAAGAAAGCGGCTGATCCCGCCGGAGAATTTGGAGTAATCTCTTGTCATCAGCTCAAACGATGAGATCTGATCGACCAGCGCCTCACAGATGGAAGCGGCGGGATGCTCAAGCTCCAGCAGAAGGGGTTTCAGAGACCTCACGCCGTTGGCGATCCCGATCCGGCCTGACGAGAGCGACAGGTAAGCGCTTTGGGCGGCTTCAGCGTTGCCGGCAGCCTGGCATGTCTCCAGCTGATTGCGGAAGAATACGGCGGTATCGAGCAGATAGCGGATTCTGGAAGCTTGCTCCTGGAGCCGGTCCAGTACATAGAATCGCTGCCCGTTCTGGTCGAAAGCTCCTGGTGTTTCTGTACCTTCCTTGACGCTGGACGGATATTCAACGTGGTTTAACATGATGGCTTCGTCCTTTTCATGGATTGATGATAGACATGCGGCAGGAAGATCACAGGCATAACCGCCATCTTCCATAGTCCGGCCGGCGGATGCCCATCTCCTGGATATTGCTTTACACATGATACACAGGAGAGGGCCGCAACCAGTTGTCACGGCCCTCTGCCTGGGGACGCCTATGCGGCGTCAGTTATCATATGCTTTTCGGTGCGGTTTGCCTGGCTGACGTCCGGGGCCGCCAAAGGAGCCAAACGCCTGCACATGCAGTAGGATGTGAGGCGGAATGTTCCACTGGCGTCCAGATAGCCGGAGGCATACCGATCTTGAACGAGGACTTTTCCGCCTATGGAGACACTTTCCGTTCTCCGATAGCTAACGGGTACCCTCATAGCCTTACGCCGCATTGCTGCGCTCTGCGGATTCCGTAACAGGCACAGGTTCGATTTTTGAGCCCGCCTCCTGTCCGTCTCCGCGCTGGTACGCCGGGGACGGCGGATCAGTCATGGGCTTCAGACGGATGGTATAGCCAACATCCTTTAAGAGTACATACATCGCTTTAAGCTTAAGGAAGTCGAAATCGTCTGCCAGCCGGTCTTCACCCTTTCCCGCTCTGGCCAGGAACGCTTTCATCAGCTCCTGATCCTGCTGGGTGGCTTCTCCGGCCTTGCCCGCTTCTGTGGGATCGACTGGAGCGGTGGTACCAGCCCCCTTCACGCCGCTTTCCTCTTTCGCATTTGGGGATGACTGCTTGTAGGGCGTGTTGATCGGGGTGCGGTGCCTCACAGACAGCCATAATCTGCGGAAGAAGCCAGACAGCAGGGCGCCGATCACACCCCGCTTTTTTTCCGACAGATAGGTAAACTCCTCCACACGCAGCTCGCTGATCTGGTGCTTGCTGACGGTGAGCTTCCTGGCCTCCACATACTCGGCCTCCAAATAGCGGGACACCACAGCGGAGCTTGAGACGATGACCTCGACCGCCCGGACATACTCCGCGGCCAGCAGATCACAAACAACCTTCACTGTGTCAAGATCCCGAACAGAGACTGCGGGAGAATAAACGGAGCCTGCATCCAGCAGTCCTTTTCCGGTGATGCGCTTCGCTCTCACAGCGCCGTCAACCACCAGTGTGCCGTCCGCGATAATCGTCTGGCACTCAAGGCGCTCATAATGCAGTGTTTTCCCTTTGGGAACATACAAGGTTTTCATGATGTGCAACCTCCAGTTTTTTGTTTTGTGTTATGCCACCTGTTTCCGCGGGGGAATATAGGTGGTCGCTTCCTCGGGCTTCAGACGCACCGGGAGAATCAGTTCGGTAAAGCCGTTGTCAGCCGTAAGCACGGTGGGCCCTACCGGACTTGTAAAGCTCATCCTGGCTGTTTTGATGCCACGCTTTGCAAATGCGTCAAAGGCATCCAGCAGATAGCGAGGGTCGTAGCCGATCACAATGGCGGGAGGGCGCTCCATCCTCAATTCCGCACGGTACAGTCCGGAATTTCCACGGACGGAAAGCCATCCGTCACCAAGGCGGAGCGGCGCTCGTAATTTTTTGTTTTCCATTTTCAGAAGATACTTCAGATCGTTTCGTGTACCTTCCACATCTATCCAGCGCTCCTCTGTGAAGATGGTCGGAATGGTGGAGTCCAGTTTCAAACTGCCCAATGGCGGTACCCGGGTAATCAGCCGCTTGGAATCATTTTGAACGGACAGCCACTCCCTGCCAATCGACAGGGTGCAGTCCTCATCGGCAAAAACACTCAGCAGTTCCATCGCTTCCTCCGGGATTTGAAACGGCTTGGCTGCTTCAAAGTCCGGAATCGCTCGGACGCTCAGCCTATATCCGTCCAGCGCGTACATCCTGTGATCCGTAAATTGTACGCAGCAGCTCCAGGGGCGGTTTGTGTCCGAGGAAACAGCGTGCCGGACCTGTGTGAAGAGGCCGAAAACAGTTCCAGCGTTGATCTGATAGACCTGCTCCGGCTGAAACTCTTTCGGCAGCGGATAGAGATCGCTGTCGAATACCAACTGATGGATCTCACGCCCTCCACAGGAAAAACGCGCCTGGTTGTAGGGGATGTCACAGTTGTGCGGCTTTTTCTCGGCAGTTTCATATTCCAGATGAAGCTCACCAGAAAAATAAGCGCAGGCATCCAGAAGTCTTTGCGTATCATATAGGGTGAGGGAAAATTCATCGCCCTGTGCCGGGATCGTCGCCTGACACCATTGGTTGAGATTGCAGCAGGCAATGGTACAGGAGTTACGGCTGAAAAATAAAGTTGCCTGGGATAATGCGGTAAATGGCCCTTTGGGCGCTGCCGCTCCATATACTTTCTTCAGTGCGAGACGAAACTCATCCAGGGGGAATACACTGACTGCCCTCATGCGGCTTTTCTCCGTTTCACATTTTTCTTGAAGGATTGGATGTTGACCGATTTGGTGGAGAAAACGCTTTTCCCGACGGAATGGTTATTCCCTTCCGCCAGAATATTGTAGATGTGGATCGTCACGACGGTTGCCGCCGCCAGATTCGCTGCAATAGTCTGCGGCGCGGAGATCGACGCCTCCGCGCAGGAGAGTTCAGTCGGAAACTTATCCGTTTGCTCCAGGACCTCGGGATACAGGCTGGCAACCGGCTGATAGAAGGTCTTTCCGCTTCGCCGGACACCGCAGATCACCTGACCACTTGCTTTGCTGTTCCCGGAATCAATATAGATCAGTTCCTTTGCGCGTTGGAAAACGCTGTGAAAGACCTGCCGGGAGCGGTTATTGTCCACCGCCCCAATCAGGATCACGATTTCCGATATGACTTTCCGTACAGCTTCGCCATTCTGATTGGTAACATACCTGTTCTGCGGATACTGCAAAGGCTCCAGCAGTTCTTCCAGCATCTCCTCATCCTCGACATACTGTGGGATATAGCTTGTTTCGATTCCGAAGGCGTTGGAATACCGTTCTGCCAGGACCATTGCCTTGTTTTTTCCCAGATCCGCTTCAATAAAGTTCTGGCGCCCGAGGTTTTTCTCCTCAACCAGGTCGCCGTCGCAGAGGATGACCCGGATCGGCCGGTCCAATGCGTAAAGCAGGCGGTAAAGCTGAGGTACAATGTATCCTCCGGTGCCGCCGGTCCCTACCAAAACGATTTTGACCGGGCGGGATTTTGAGAAAATCATGCGGCCTTCCCCCAGACTTCATCCATGTCAAAACACTCACTGTCAAGGCGCGCTGCGTCATCCATCATCTGAATACGCTCCAGCCACTTGTGAGGAAATACCTGGGTTGGAAGCGGCTCAAGGACCGTATCAGCGGGGATGAGCCAGTGTGTGCCCCCATTGCAGATCCTAACCGTCAGCTCGGGGAAATAGTTCTCCAGGTGGCCGACGACCATGTAAATCCGGTTGGCACGTTCATCCCGGTCATCCACGGCGGAAAAACGGGCATCCATGTCATTGTGCGAATGGAGATCCGCATAGTGGATATATCGGTCGCTGTCCAGCGGCTCCTCCCCCGCATCAGGAAGGACAATCGCATGACCCACAGACTGGCGGGGGACATGGAGGATGAACTTTTCATCTTCCTTATCCCAGTAAATATGGATCAGCGCCTCCAAAGGGGTGCCGTCTGCTCTGGCCTTCATCATATAGCGGAACAGATCCAGCGCCTGTGAAAAGAGAGTATACGGAATGCGTGGAAGGGCCGGTACAAAGCCGGGGATAATTTTGTCCAACAGTTTCACCTCCGAGGCAGGCGTCACAAATTCACCAGCTTCCGTCACCCGACGCTCATAGACCAGTCCATCAGCAGAAGGGATGAACGTAATGGTTTTCCCGGAGTCCTCGGCCTCCTCCATTGTAAGAAACACCCCCTTGTAGAGGGCAATCCCTTTTGGCTTCATGGTGACAGACGGCTTGACAATGCAGGCCGGCTTTTTTGTCGTGGATTTTTTCAGCCCATCCAGAAATTCTTTCGAGGTTTCGATTTCGCGTTTGAATTCTCCGATTTTGGTTTTCTTGGGCTTTGCCACCTTTTTCGTAACAGTGCCGTAAGTGACATTCCAGGTGACGCTTGCAGCTTCCTCAAGCTCGGTAAAGTCCTCTGCTTTGGCTTCCCGCAGCTCCTCAAAGGTCTGATCCAAATTCTCAATGACCTCCGTAGTCCCGTTGTAGGAGAACTGGGGAAGCTGCGCGAAGAGCGAGGCGTTGGCGGCCTGAACGTTCTTTGTTTCCTGAAGGTCCATCATTGCCAGCAGGGGGTTTTCACCCTCATTACTCTCCTGTGCGGGAGGGGCAAACGGGACCACATTGTTGGCCGCATCTGCGGTTGTGGCGGCGGGGGCCGGAGCGGTCACCACAGGCGCAGATGCGGCGGGGGCCGTAGCAGTCACCACGGGCGCGGCAGCGGCGGGGGCCGGAGCAGTCGCCACAGGCGCGGCGGCGGTGGGGGCCGGAGCGGTCGCCATGGGCGCGGCAGCAGCGGGGGCCGGAGCAGTCGCCACAGGCGCAGCGGCGGTGGGGGCCGGAGCGGTCGCCATGGGCGCAGCAACGGGGACCTGAGCAGTCACCACAGGCGCGGCAGCGGCAGGAGCCGGAGCAGTCACCACGGGCGCAGCAGCGGCGAAGGCTGGAGCGTTTGCCACAGGCGCAGCGGCAGAAGGGGCCGGAGCGGCAGGAGGCACAACAGCAGCAGGGGGTGGAGGGGCATTCACATCGCTTCCAAGGTCAAATGCCGTAGAATCGAATTTGGGTTGCTCCCCTTGACCAGAGATGGCAGAGAAGCTAAACAGGTTTTCATTCATAACTAAGAGCTCCTTTCGTTTTTTGCACAAAAAAAGCCGCAGTCCCCTATAAAGTAGGTAACTGCGGTTTTTGTGTCGATGTTAGGTATTTAGGATGTGGACAAGTCTCCACAGGCCCCAAGGGGCCCATGGGAGTAATCTCCGACCTGGCGAAATCTGGCCTAAATACAGGTAGAGCATATCACATCAGGAGCTCATTGGACAGTTGCGGTTTTCTCCATAGATATTTTTCTGCAAAATGCCCCCATTCTTCAAAAAAGCTGGCCCGATGCTGTGTCGCCAGCATAATTTCACGAAAAGTAAAAAGGTTTCTTCACTCGGAGTGACGAAAAAAACTCATGCTTGCTGGGATTGCAAGTAAAAACTTTTTCTGTTACAATAGTACCATCGAAAAGATATGGACAGGCAGATCCAGCCTGTCCATATCTTTTATTTTTCCGGCATATTCAGAGATGGGAGGTATCCGCTTTGAAAGACATGGACACCGTGGGAGCACTGCCTGGACTGGGCAGCATGGAAAATCATACCCCAGCGTGCCGTTCTTCTCAGAAAGAGCCCTGCACCTGCTTGTGCGGTCTGGATGTTCTGCCGCGTACTAGCTATTCTGCGGCCGTTGCACTTCTTTGCGAATTGGAAGAGCAATATCATCCGCAGGAGCGGTACACACTCCGAAGTCCGGATGGACACCCCATGCCCCGCCGGGGAATTGAATTGGTCCTGTCCCGGCTTTATAACTATGAGCGCGGAATAGTCTGAAACGCTCAGTCTGATCCACTCACCATATGAGATACAAAGAAGAGGTGAAAATTACAAATGGGCAGCAATATCGGCACCACCCGCTGCAACGGACGGCATTTGCATCATATCAGCCATTGGCGCTGTATCTCCGGATTCTTCGACTTACCCGCACAGCGCTATCAATACCGGACAATACGCCGCTGCACTTTTTATATGGCTCCGCCAGCAAAGGAGGGGAAGAGATGATGTTCCGATCCTATCCTGATGTGATGACAGTCAAGCAGTTGGCCGCCGCCCTCGGCATCGGAATCAACAAAGCTTACGAGATAGTAAATGACGGAACGATCAACAGCAAGAGGATCGGCCGCAGGATTCTGATTCCGAAGCTTTACCTTGTTGACTACATTCAGCAAACACGGTACAATAAGGGCGTGTAATGGCGGGCAATTCTGACTGTCTAAGAAAGGAGTCTATTATGACAGGCAGCCTGCAAATCAAGAAAGACAAATTCTATATGGTGTTGAATCTCACTCAGAACGGAAAGCGCCGCCAAAAGTGGATTTCCACCGGCTACACCGTCAAGGGTAACAAGAAAAAAGCGGAGCAGATGCTCCGCGAGACGCTTCGGGAATATGAGATCAAGGAACAGTTCAAATGCTCCGATATGTTCTTTCCAGATGCCGTAAGGCTCTGGCTGAAGGAGTGTGCAGGCAGGGTGGATGAAATCACCCTGCAGGGATATTACAATTTATCCAACGCGCATATCCTCCCATACTTCGAGGAGCTTGGGCTGAAGCTGTCCGAGATTGATCGAAGCGTTTTGCAAACGTACGTGGATCAGAAGCACCAGAACGGTCGCAAAGATGGGAAAGGCGGGCTTTCTCCGCGCTCCCTGCGGCTCCACAAGAACATCCTGTACCAGACGCTGAACATGGCGGTGAGAGATGGGATGATTCCCAATAATCCCTGTGACTTTCTCATTTTGCCGCAGACGGAACACTATGAGTCCCACTTTTACAGCGGGGCGCAGTTGGCGGAGCTTCTGGATGCGGTCAGGGACGAAAATCTTTTCCCAGTTATCAAGCTCACCGCAGTTTATGGGTTGCGCCGCAGTGAGGTCCTGGGCCTGAAGTGGGACAGCGTAGATTTCGATGCCGGCACGATCACGGTAAAGCACACTGTAGCCAAGGTCACACAGATTGTGGAGAAAGACAAAACGAAAAACAAGACCAGCCGCAGAACGTTTCCGCTTACGCCGGATGTAAGAGAGATGCTTTTGGATTTGAAGCGTCAGGAAGACGAAAACCGCCGCCTATTCTGCTCCCAATATACAGAAAACAACTACATCCTGAAATGGGATGACGGGCGGCCATTTGCTCCGGACTATGTGAGCCATCGTTTTAGCCGGCTGCTTGAGATTTACGAAATGCCCCACATTCGATTTCACGAACTCCGTCATTCGTGTGCCAGCTTCCTGCTCAATACGGGTTTCACGCTAAAGGATGTCCAGGAGTGGCTGGGACATTCCGACATCAAGATGACCGCAAATATTTACGGACACCTTGACGTAGGCAGGAAGATGGGCATGGCCGAAAAGATCACCGCAACTCTCTCGAAACTGGCTTGAAAAGTGTTAGAAAGCACGTTAGAACTCTTGGAGGTTACAAAATGAAGGCAAATGACTAAAACAACGAAAAAGTGACAGAAACCTTACGTTTCTGCCACTTTTCCGAACCGAAATACCTGCGCACTTTCCCTGTTTGATTGGTGGAGATAAGCGGGATCGAACCGCTGACCTCTTGAATGCCATTCAAGCGCTCTCCCAGCTGAGCTATACCCCCATGTTCAATTTTTGCTGTTTTGCTGACCGAACGAATTGTATTTTAGCAGAGTATTACCCATTTGTCAACTACTTTTTTGTTTTTTTGCCAATAGAGCGAGAAGAGCGAGAGTTCTTTGTAATTTGGGAGTTGAGCGCTATAGTGGACTATTATAAACAGGCATAATCAAAAATAAATATCGTTTTGCTGGAGTCTCTAAGAGTGCCGTTCCAATTTTTAGCCCTTGGGAGATGCAGGGCACATATTTTAGACTTGTTCAAAAGAGGGGGGCGGTTCAGGTTGCGTGCGTCAAAAAGATAGATGCTATTATTAATTGCAAACATAGTACGAAGTATTCAATTTGCGTGATGCTCTCACTTTTACACGCCGTCCACACAGCTTACCTAAATTAATTTGTAAAAAAGCGAAAAAAGTAGTTGACAAATGGGTAATACTCTGCTAAAATACAATTCGTTCGGTCAGCAAAACAGCAAAAATTGAACATGGGGGTATAGCTCAGCTGGGAGAGCGCTTGAATGGCATTCAAGAGGTCAGCGGTTCGATCCCGCTTATCTCCACCAAAAAGAGGCAGAAACCAATTGGTTTCTGCCTCTTTTTTGCTAACGGTGTCGGAAATTTGAGTGATATGTGGTATACTAAACCAAAGGGGGGCGCATGGGAGAGGCACTTCAAAAGAAGCCGAGTCAGGAGGGGCGTTTTTTGTTTAACTGTCATGACCGCAGAATGAAGGCCTATCTGGACCGGCGGTGGAATACGTGGGGGCCGCCCGGTTGGCGGAGAGAGTATGAAGAAAGAGCCGGAGTGATGGAAGAAAAGCGGACACCCCCGGAGTTAGCCCGGGCGATGATGGAGCTGTTAGGCTGTCCTTGTACCTATTTCGCACCCATGTGGGATGACGATCCCCTGCTAGAATGCCTGCAGATGAACCTGGAGCCGGAGGGGGAAGTACGCGGCGTCACGCCGGAGCAGGCGGCGGTGCGGCACTGGCAGGAGAGGTATGGAGTGCTACCCTACGTCGTTACCCACGACGTACTGAAGTGCCAGGTACCCCGCACAGTGGCCCGGGAGGAGTCGATGGCCCTGACGCTGGAGCAATAGGGCTTTTGTCCGGACATTGTGGATCAGGGCGTGGAGCAGATCGGCATCCTGGCGGACGGCCTGGCAAAGTCGGAGTTCTGGTGCTTTTGGTGGAATTAAACCGGGGGAGGGCTATGGAAAAGGAGTTTATCAATCTGACGCCGGAGAATCTGGACGGGGAGCACCTGTGCTGCATCATCCGCAGCAGGAAGCCCCATCCGGGGGGGGAGGCCAAGCGCCGCTGGCTTGCCGGGCGGCTGGAGGAGGGGCATGTCTTCCGAAAGCTGGACGCGAAGGGGGCGGTATTTGTGGAGTATGCCCCGCTGGAGACCGCCTGGGTCCCCGTGACGGGGGACAACTACCTGTACTTGTACTGCCTGTGGGCAGCGGGGGCGTACAAGGGAAAGGGCTACGGGCGGGCGCTGATGGAGTACTGCCTGGCGGACGCCGGAGCGAAGGGGAAGTCGGGCGTCTGCATGCTGGGCGCCCAGAAGCAGAAGGCCTGGCTCTCCGACCAAAGCTTTGCGAAAAAATACGGCTTTCAGGTGGTGGACACCGCCGCCGGAGGGTATGAGCTGCTGGCCCTCTCCTTTGACGGCACCGCGCCCCGGTTCACGGATGCCGCCCGGCGGGGGAGGATCCCGGAGCAGGAGCTGACCATCGATTACGGCATGCAGTGCCCCTACATTCACGCCAGTCTGGAGCAGGTGAAGCGCTTCTGCGGGGAGAGGGGCGCGCCGGTGACCCTGATCCCGGTGGACAGCCTGCAGAGGGCCAAGGAGTTGCCCGGCGTGTTCAACAACTGGGCGGTGTTCTACCGGGGGTGGCTTGAGACGGTCAACCTGCTGGATGAGGCGGGCCTCAAGCGGCTTCTCTCAAAATGAATTTTATTCATTGACTTTTGTTCAATCGAGTGCTATACTGCGGATGAGGTGATGGGATGGCACGGATATCAAAGCCGCCGGAGGTACGGCGGCAGGAGATCCTGGACACGGCCATGGAGCTGTTTGCGGAAAAGGGGTATGAGGACACCTCCATGGCGGACATCGCCAGGCGGATGGGGGTGGTGCAGGGGCTGTGCTACCGCTATTTTGACTCCAAGCGGGTGCTGTTCCGGGAGGCCATGGAGCAGTATGTTCGGGAGTGCTGTGCCGCCGGGCTGCCCATCATCCACGACCGGAGCCGCACGATCCGGCAGCGGCTGGACGACATGGCGGCGCTGACGCTGGAGACCGAGCAGAACGCCCGTTACCACGCCTTTTACCACCGGCCAGAGAACCAGAGCATCCATGAGGAGCTGAACTGGCGCACCTGCGCCTATCTGACGCCCCATGTGGCGGAGGAGCTGGAGGACGCCTGTCAACGGGGGGAGCTGCGCCTGGAGCATCCGGCCCTGGCGGCCAGCTATCTGCTCCACGGGCAGATCGGCCTGCTGGGGGAACATGCGGTGCCCCTGGAGGAGCGGGTGGCGCTCCTCCGGCGCTATGCCGGCCGGATTCTGGAGCCGGAATACTGAACAACGCCTCCGAAGCGCGGGGACGCGCGTCGGAGGCAAAAAATTTCCATTCGAATGAACAAAATTCAATGAATAAAATTCAATAAGGAGAATGTGCGATGAACGACTGTAAAACGCGCTCTGGCCGAGCCTTTGACCGGCAGGCATGGACCTATGACACCGCCCGCTTCGGCAGCCATGCCCGTGGGCTGTACCCGGTGTTGCTGGAGCAGCTTGTCCAGATTCCCCACGGCTCGGTTCTGGACGTGGGCTGCGGCACGGGAGAGCTGCTGCGGGAGGTGGGGCTCCGGTTTCCGGAGACCGCCCGGACAGGGCTGGATCTGTCGGCCAATATGCTGGCGGTGGCCCGGGAAAAGCTGGGCGGCGCGGTGGAGCTGGTGCAGGGGGACGCCGAGCGCCTGCCCTTTGCCGACGGGCGGTTTGAGGTGCTGCTGTGCAACGACTCTTTCCACCACTATCCCAACCCGGGCGCGGCGGCGGCGGAGTTTGCCCGGGTGCTCCAGCCCGGCGGCGTGCTCCTGCTGGGAGACTGCACGGCCCCGGCGGGGCTGCGGGGGGTGGCCAACCTGTTCCTCCCCCTGTCCGGCGAGGGGGACGTGCGCCTCTACAGCGGGGCGGAGCTGGCCGCCCTGCTGGAACCCCACTTCCACGGCGTGGAGTTCCGGCGGGTGGGGCGCTCCAGCTTGCTGGTCTGGGGGATTCGGTAAAACAAAAAGCACAGGCCCGCCGCATATGCGGCGGGCCTGTGCCGGTTATTCGTCAATGGCGAAGTGATAGAGGCTGTCATAGTCCATGGCCACGGCGATGTCCACAGTGCCCCGCACCTGGTTGTAGAGGCAGGACCACTGGGTGGAGCTGTCCTTGCCGGGCTGGGGCTGCTGGCTGACCGCCTGGAGCAGGGCCATGCCCTCCTCCTCGGTGAGCACGCCGCCGCTGGCCTCCATGGTCTCCTCCAGGACGGCGAAGCGATCCTGGCCCCGGCCGAAGTCCCAGTCGCCCTCGGTGAGCAGAAAGTTGGTGGCCCGGGGACTCTCCACCACGTTCATCTCGTCGCCAATGTACTCCACCACCACGGCGCGGCCGGCGGCGTCAGCGATCTGAAAGTGATAGCAGGAGTTGGCGGAGGCGTGCATGTCGTACTGGCGCAGCAGCGCCAGCGCCTCATCCACGGTGGCCGCCCGATCCAGCAGCAGGCGGATGGCGGTGGTGGTGGTGATGTCGGGCTTGTCGGTCTGCTGGTCGGTGGGCTCGGTGTCGATGAGCAGCACTCCCACCGCCAGGCCTTTCTCGTTCAGGCCGTCCAGAGGGACATAGGGGGCGGCCAGGGTGAGCAGGCTGTCCAGCAGGCTGGTGGGCAGCTTGTCCTCCCCAAAGCCGATGTAGGACAGGTTGACCATGGAGATGGAGCGGTAGCCGTCCTCCGGAGCGGTGCGGACAAAGAGGGCGGGGGAGTAGTACATGTCAAAGTTGCGGCCGAAGATGGCGTCGCCCTCCGGGGTCTCGGCGGCAAAGGTGGAGCAGCCCAGATCCGGGATGTCGAAGCGCAGGGGGAGACCCTTGAGCAGCTTCTGCATCAGGAAGTCCAGCAGCTCGTTGTCGTTGGAGGCGCCGCCCTGGGCCAGAAAGTCGTCCAGGCCGTAGTCTCCCAGATAGGTCATGGTGAACAGGTCGGTGTCGTCCACCCGCTCAATGGTATTCAGGGTGCGCAGCTCGGCTTGGAACAGGGCCAGCAGCACCAGCACGGCGGCGAGAATCACCGCCGCCAGGGCGAGCAGGGCCCGCCGAATGTATTTCCCGGCGCGGCCGGGGCGCTTGGTCGTGGTCTCGTGCATGGTTGAGCTCCTTTTCTGATGTAGGCTTGTTTGACGCTCGAATGATTTGATAGCCAAACGAATTACCATGATAAACAGAGGCGGCCAAACTGTCAAGAGAAATTTGGAAAAAGGGGTTGACATATTAGAATATTTGAATATAATAATATTAGAAACTGACGATGAGGTGAGCGATATGAGCGATCCCACCGCCCTCTATGAGGAGAAGGCGGAGCTGCTGAAGGCCCTGGCCCACCCGCTCCGGCTGCGGATCGTCCGCGGGCTGCTGAAGTGCGGCTGCCGCAACGTGGGCTGCATGGAGGCCAACACCGGCCAGTCCCAGTCCTGCATCTCCCAGCACCTGATGCGCCTCAAGGCCGCCGGGGTGGTCAAGGCCGCCCGGTCGGGCAACGAGGTATACTATGAAATTGCCAACCCGGAGGTGGCGGCGGTGCTCTCCGCCCTCTTCGGCGACCGGGAGGAGGAATACCAGTGTATGATATCGCGGTGATCGGCGGCGGCCCAGCGGGCCTGTCCGCCGCCATCCAGGTCAGGGCGCGCAACAAGTCGGTACTGGTGGTCAGCGGGGACGACCGGGACAATCCCCTCTACAAGACCAGCCGCATCGACAACTATCTGGGTTTTTACAATGTGACCGGTCCCGAACTGCTGGAGCGCTTCCGCACCCACGCCGGACAGATGGGGGCGGAGCGGCGGGACGGCCGGGTGCTGAATCTCCTGGCCGTGGGCGGCGCATACTATCTGAGCATCGGCAGCGAGGTGGAGCAGGCTCGCGCCGTGGTGCTGGCCACCGGCGTGGTGCGGGCGAAGAAGTACCCGGGCGAGGCGGAGCGGCTGGGCGCGGGGGTGAGCTACTGCGCCACCTGCGACGGGATGCTCTACCGGGGCAGGGAGATCGCAGTGGTGGGCAAAACCGCCGACGCCCCCCAGGAGGCCAACTACCTGCGGGAGCTGGGGTGCCGGGTCACCTACGTCGGCGACCAGCCGCCGGAGGGGCTGCGCCCCGATATCCCCTTTGTAAAGGCCACCCGGCTGGAGGTGCTGGGGGAGAAGAAGGTGGAGGCCCTGCGGGCCGGCAGCGTGACCCTCCCCTGCGAGGGCGTGTTCATTCTCCGCCCCTCTATGGCCCCCGCCGACCTGCTCCCCGGCCTGGCGCTGGAGGGCGGTTACATCAAAACCGACCGGAACATGGCCACCAACCTCCCAGGCGTGTTCGCCGCGGGGGACTGTACCGGCCTGCCCCTCCAGGTGTCCAAGGCCGTGGGGGAGGGCCAGGTGGCGGGCCACCGGGCATCGGAATACGTAGACACACTCTAATTCATCATAAGGCGATACAGAGAAAGGACGGAACAAATTATGGCACTCATTCATCTGACCAACGAGGCGTTCGACAAGGCCACCGCCAGCGGGCTGGCGATGGTGGACTTCTGGGCCACCTGGTGCGGCCCCTGCAAAATGCTCTCTCCGGTGATCGACGGCCTGGCCGACCGCTACGAGGGCAAGGTGCTGGTGGGCAAGGTCAACACCGACGAGCAGCCGGAGCTGGCTGTCCGCTTCGGCGTCATGAGCATCCCCACCGTGATTTTCCTCAAGGACGGCAAGGAGATCGACCGCAAGGTGGGCGTGATGCCCGAGGCCAGCTACACCGCAGTGCTGGACGCCAACCTGTAAAATAGAAACGCCGGGTGGCCCAAACGGGCCGCCCGGCGTTTCTGTCTCCTCTTGACAAATATATTCTTTGTTGTATACTCAATGTTGAATATAGACCGAGGAGGAGACGCTATGACAAAACTTCTGGTGCTGGGACTGCTGGACGGGGGGCCCATGTCGGGCTACGACCTCCAGCAGAAGCTGGGCGGGGCGGACGCGGAGCGGTGGGGCGGCGTGCTTCCGGGCTCCATCTACCACGCGCTCAAAAAGCTGGAGGGGGAGGGCTGCATCGCCCTGGCGGGGGTGGAGCAGACGGGCCACCGGCAGAAGGCGGTCTACCGGATTACCGAGGCGGGCCGGAACCATCTGCACACCCTGATCGCCGACGCCCTGCGGGCCTCCTCCGCCCTCTATCCCACCACACTCTACAGCGCCCTCTCACTGGCAGACAAGCTGCCTCCGGCGGAGGTGCGGCTAGCCCTGGAGGAGCAGCGGCGACGGCTGGAGGCGGAGTACGCCGCCCTGGAGCGGGGCCGCGCCGGCAATGAGGGACAGGAGGTGCCGCCCCTGGCCCGCATCACCATTGACAACATGGTGGACATCGTCCAGCGGCAGCGCAGATGCGTGGAGGAGCTGCTGGCGGCCGTGGGGGAGGCTCCATGAGGCCGGGGCGGTTTGGGCGGTACGCCATCCGCACGGCGGACGGGGTGCAGGAGGCGGCTTACCTCCCCATCGGCGGCATCGAGCAGTATATCCGCGTCCGGGGGCGGAGCCGTGCCAATCCCGTCCTGCTGGTGCTCCACGGCGGGCCGGGCAGCACCCTGGGGGCCACCGCCTGCCGGTGGCAGGGGGCGCTGGAGGCGGCGTTCACCGTGGTTCATTGGGATCAGCGGGGCAGCGGGAACACCTATTACCGGGACCCGGCCGCCCCGCCGCCCACTGTGGAGCGGCTGCTCTCCGACCTGGACGAGCTGGTGGACGCCCTGCGGGCCCGGTATGGCCGGGACAGGCTGTTCCTGCTGGGCCACTCCTGGGGAAGCCTGCTGGGCGGGCTCTATGCGCTCCGCCGCCCGGAGAAGCTCTCAGCCTGGCTCCCCGTCAGCCAGATGGTGGACTTCAAGCGGTCCGAGCAGGTATCGGCGGCGGAGGCCATCCGAAGGGCCCGCGGGGCGGGGCGGGAGGAGGACGCGGAAAGGCTGGCGCAGGAGCTGGAGCAGGTGCTGGCCCTGCGGCGGCTGGACCGGGCGGGGGCCGGAGCCCTGCTGCGGTTTCGCCGGCGGAAGGAGCGGTATCTGCCGCCCCAGTACGGCGGGCCGTCTCCGCTGGGGGGACTGGCCGCCCCGGAGCTGACCGGAAACGACCTGCGGTGGAAGCTCCGCTTTGACCGGATGCTGGCGGCCAATGCCGCCCTCTACGAGGAGCTGCTGGGGGGCCTGTCCCTGGATGGTTGTCCGCCGCGCTATGGGGTGCCGGTCATCCTGACGGCGGGAGAACGGGACTGGACCACGCCCTATCCATTGGCGGCGGCCTATTACGATACCCTGTCGGCCCCCTGTAAGGTATTTCTCTCCCTGCCGGACGCGGGGCACCTGCCCTTCCGGGAGCGGCCGGAGGAGTGGAGCCATATCCTGCTGGACGCGCTGGCGCAAATCTGACAGGCCCCCGGCCGCTGGGTGACCGGGGGCCTGCTGTCAGTGGGAGCGGCCGCCCAGCATGGCGTTGAGCTCCGCCCGGGTACAGTGGTAGTCCCCGTCGCCGCTGCGGCGGTAGGAGCCGCGGGCCAGGTCGCCGCCGATGTAGACCGGGCGCTGGTCCTGCTCGGCCGGGGGCACCGTGATGGCCACGATATCCCCGCCGTCGACGTGGAGAACCTGGATGTCGCCAGGGGTGAGCAGGTTGGCGCTGACTACCCGCGGGTTCTGGAGCAGGGCGGTAAACTCGTCCACCAGCTCCCGGGGCTCCAGCAGCCCCTGCACCCGCAGGGTGTGGTCGGGCAGCTCCTCCACCCCCAGCAGGATGACGCCACCGTAGGTGTTGGCAAAGGCGGAATAGGTCTCCCAGATGCTCCTGGGCAGCCCGCCGGTGGCCAGCTTGGCCTCCAGGCGGTTGTTTTCCCGGTAACGGCTGATCTGCTGGAAGTCAAACATGGGATGTCGCCCTCCTTTTGACCCTATTATAAAGGGGAAAACCGCCCTTGACAAGGGAGACATGTTCCTCCCCCCTCCGGCATATGTGTAACAGGGGGGTGTGGACATGGCCTTTGCCGAGCGATTGGGAAATTTTATCTGGAACCCGTGGCTGCTGGGCCTCTTTTTACTCAGCGGCCTGTATTTTTCGGTGCGGACCGGCTTCTTTCAGCTCTTTCACGTCCGGCTGTGGCTCAAAACCACGCTGGGCTCCCTGCTCCGTCCGAAGAGGCGGCGGGAGGGCGGGGGGCTTACCCAGCTCCAGGCCCTGTCCACCGCCCTGGCCTCCACCATTGGCACTGGCTCCATCGCCGGGGTGGCTACTGCCATCTTCTACGGCGGGCCGGGGGCGGTGTTCTGGATGTGGGTGTCCGCCTTTCTGGGCATGATGACCGGATGTGTAGAAAAGACCCTGGCGGTGCGCTACCGGGAGAAAAGCCGAGACGGCGGCTGGCAGGGCGGCCCCATGTGCTACATGGAGCGGGGAGTGGGCAGCCGGACGCTGGCCGCCCTGTTTTCCCTGTGCTGTGTGGCCGCCTCCCTGGGGGGCGGAAATGTGGTGCAAGCCAACTCCATCGCCGCCTCCCTGGAGGCGGCCTTCGGCTGGGACCGGCTGGCGGTGGGACTGGTGGTGGCCGTGCTGACCGGACTGGTGATCCTGGGCGGCATCGGGCGCATCGGGCGGGTCAGCGAAACCCTGGTGCCCTGCATGGCCCTTCTGTTTATCGGCGGCGGAGTGATGGTGCTGATCTGCCACCGGGCGGCCATTCCCGAGGCGCTGGAGCGCATCGTGACGGGCGCCGTCACACCCAAGGCGGCCCTGGGGGGCGGCATAGGGTACGGCATGGCCGCAGCCATGCGCTACGGCGTGGCCCGCGGTGTATTCACAAACGAGGCAGGCATGGGCTCCTCCGCCATCGCCCACGCCGCCTCCAACGTACAGGAACCGGCAGAGCAGGGGATGTGGGGCATTTTTGAGGTGTTTATTGCCACTCTGTCGGTCTGTTCCATCACAGCCCTGGTGATCCTCACCTCCGGGGTGTACCAGGAGAATGCGGCCCTGCTGGCCATTCAGAGCGGCACCGTCACCAGCGCCATGGTGGGCGCGCCCCTGTCCGCCGCCGCCTTCTCCACCGTGTTCGGCCGCTTCGGGGTGGTCTTTGTGGCGGTCTGCCTCCTGCTCTTTGCCTTCACCTCTCTGCTGGGCAGCAGCTACTACGGGGAGCGGGGCCTCCAGTACCTCACCGGTACCGACCGCTGGCGCTGGCCCTACCGGGCGGCTTTCCTGCTGGCCGTGGTGGCGGGAAGCGTAGGCGACGTGGCCGTGGTGTGGCAGTTAGCTGATATCTTCAACGGCCTGATGGCCCTGCCCAACCTGTGCGCCCTGCTGCTCCTGTCGCCCGAGGCCCTGGGTCTGCTGAACGGCTGGATGACGGTCAGAACAGACGGAGCTGCCCATCGCGGCAGGAGCAGGCGGGCAGGTCGGTAACGGTATCTCCGGGGCTAGGTATGCCGGTCAGTAGGGGGCTGTCGGGGGCGTGCTCCGCCCGCCGTGCCGCTGTGCGGGCGGGGGTGCGGTTGGCATAGCAGTAGCGGCAGCCGGAAGGACAGGTGTCGTAGGCGCCGATGTCCACGCTTTCACAGCAGCCGCAGCCGGGCCGCTGGCCCCGGTCGGGGCCCAGCCGCAGCGGCCCGCCGCACAGGCGCTCCAGCCGGGCCCGGTCGATACAGGCGGCCCGGCCGATGCCGTGGGCGGAGAAGTCCCCCGCCTCGCAGCAGGCCACAATTGACAAGTGATATTCCTTTGCAGTTTGCCCCAGCATGGCCGCCAGCTCCTGCATTTCCAGGGCATTTGGGGGCCGCAGGCCGCCCATGGGACGGCCGGGGTAGGGGTCGAGAAAGCTCACCGTCACCTGATCAGTGAACGGGGAAAGCGCTTTACAGAGCTTGCGGAACCGGGCCTCGTGCCAGGCGAGGCCGATGGCGTCGGTGAACAGAATGGGGTCGTACCGCCACAGCACCCGCCCCCGCCCCAGGCGGCAGCCCAGGACCTGAAAGGTCTCCACAATGGCCCGCTTGTCCCGCAGGCCCGGTTCGATCTCCGGCCCGTAGGGGGTGAGGGTGAACTGAAACAGATAGCGGTAGCCCATCCCGTCCAGCTCGTCCAGCCAGGGGAGCAGCGGGGCGGGGTCTTTCGTCCAGAACACGATAGCGTCCACGACTGCGGGGGAGAGGGGGACCCGGCGGAGCTGGCCGGGGCGGTAGGGATTGCGCACCAGCACCTCGCCGGCGCGCAGGCGGCGGAGGAGCCACTCGGAGTACCAGCGGGGGATGTCGGTACGGCGGGAGACGGAGAGAATCACGGGGAATCACCTCGCAAAAAGCGGGCGGACAGCACTGCTGTCCGCCCGCTGTGTCATGCGGCTGCGCCGGTCTGCGGCTCGGGGGAGGCGGAGGGCTCCGCCGGAACGGCAGAACTGCCTCTGGTGTGGCTGGTGATGGTGTAGCCGTCCAGGATGAGCGACTCGCTGCCCTCCTGCGGGACCTCGTGCTCAATAGTGACGGAGTCGCCCACATTGAGGATCACGGCCACCTCATTCTGGGAGGCGGAGACGGAGTAGAACACCTCCTCGCCCTCCAGGCGGATGAAGTAGTAGGTGTTGCCGTCCAGCACGGCGGAGCGGAGCTCGGCGATGACGCCGCTGGCCTCGGTCTGCGGCCGTTCCTCCGGCGTGGTGATGCCCTTGCTGCCCAGCAGCTGGACATACTTCTGCTCACACTCGGAGACGGTGGAGCCGGTGGCCACGATTTGGTATTGGGCCACATTGACCATGGCGTAGCTCTTGACCAGGTTGGTATTGTCCTTCAGGGGGATGAAGTAAGTGGGCTCGCCAGCGATATTGAGCAGCAGGGGGAAGGTGGCTATATACCCAAGATCCTGCACCACGCCCATGGCAGAAGCCTGAGCGGCCTTCTCTGTAGCGCCGGGCGCCGTATAGAACTTGGTCTCCTTGGTGCGCTGGTTGGACAGCAGAAAACCCAGGTTGGACTGGTCGGCGTTGGCTGAGGTGACGCCGGTATACATATAAACGTCGTCGTTGAGAGCGATATAGTTGGAGCCCTGGGTGGTGACGGTCACGTCCCGCTGGCCGAAGATGGAGTTGATGAAGCCGTTGACCAGGGTGCCGTGGTAGTCATACTGCTCCATGATGAGTTCGGGGGTGTAGACGTTGTCCACCCAGGTGGGCACCTCCTCGTAGTAGGTGCTCTCGCCGGTGATGGCGTCCACCAGGACGGCCCCCTTGATGTCGGTGCCGCCGAAGAGGCCGATGGTCTTGACCACCCGGGGGGCGATCCACCAGGGGCGGCCGTCCTCGTCGATCTCGAACTGGGGCGTGCCGAACATGTAGGTGGGGTATTGGAAGCGCAGGTGGCGCACGATGTTGCGGTTGAGGGGCTCAGAGAAGGAGTATTTCATCCCGTCCTCCAGGCGCACCACAGTGGCCTCCTGGGTGACCATGTCCACGATGACATAGGCGGGCAGGCCCTGGGAGCGGTTGGTGAACCACTTGATGAGGTCGGCATAGGCGATGGGGGCGACCCGGACGGGGCGGCCCTGGTAGTTGATCTGGGTGGAGTCGTTGGAGTATTCAAACTGGCTGACCATGTCGCTGAGGGTGCCCATCTGGCGGTCGCCCAGGAAGTTGGCGGAGTCCTTGTCCAGGGTGGGGATCTCACTAAAGGAAATCTCGGCGATGTCCTCGGCGAAATTGCCATCCTCCACGGTGAGCAGATCCCGGTAGGCCGCGGCGCGGAAAAGGGGCATCGAGAGGATGGAGCCCACGATGGCCACCGCGATCAGGGCCAGAAACAGGATGCCCACAGGCAGGCACTGGGTCTTGATGAAGCGGAGGTACTCCTTGGGGCCTCCACCGCTGCTGACCACATTCATGCCGGAGGTGATCAGGGCGCTGACGACATACACCACACACAGGATGCCGATGAAGGTGTAAAAATCGCTGGACTGCAGGTTGATGGGGGGCAGGGCCACATAGAAGTAGAGGAAGCCCACCACAGCGGTGACGATCAGATTGATCAGGATCTTCCCCAGCTTGCTTGCAGGGCCTCGGCGCTTCTTGGCCGGTTGCTGTTCCATAAAAACATTCTCCTTTTGTTTCGCGGGCCCGGAGGCCAAACGAACGGGATAAGGGTAGTATAGCCTAAAATCGGCTGAAAGGCAACGGCTGGCCGGAAATTGGAAGATTAAAAAAGAGTAAAGATCCGGTCGAATCTTTTTGTAAAGTTCTTGTAAATACCGTTGACGTGCCACTTTACATTCGGTATACTACTGCTGGCATTTGGTAAGAGATCAGAAAAAAGAATGTAAAAAATGAGGGAATGAACGTGAACCTAGACATAAGCATTCTCCTGGGGCTGCTGGGCGGCCTGGCCCTGTTCCTTTACGGCATGCAGATGATGAGCGCCGGCCTGGAGGCCGCGGCGGGCAACCGCATGAAGGGCATTCTGGAGCGGCTGACCTCCAACCGCTTCCTGGGCATCCTGGTGGGCGCGGGCATTACCGCGGTCATCCAATCCTCCTCCGCCACCACTGTCATGGTGGTGGGCTTCGTCAACTCCGGCATGATGACGCTGAAACAGGCGGTGTGGATCATCATGGGCGCCAATATCGGCACCACCATCACCGGCCAGCTCATCGCCCTGGACGTGGGCGCCGTGGCTCCCCTGTTCGCCTTTGTGGGCGTGGCCATGGTGGTCTTTTTGAAGAAGCCCCAGATTCACCACTACGGAAATATTCTGGCCGGCTTGGGCGTGCTCTTTATCGGTATGGAGATGATGGGCTCGGCCATGGAGCCCCTGCGGGAATGGCCCGCCTTTGTCAATCTGGTGAGCACCTTCTCCAACCCCGTTGTCGGCATTCTGGCGGGCGCGGCCTTCACAGCTCTGATCCAGTCCTCCTCCGCCTCGGTGGGTATCCTGCAGGCGCTGGCCCTTAGTGGGGTAATCGGCCTGGACAGCGCGGTATACGTCCTCTTCGGACAGAACATCGGCACCTGTATCACCGCCGTTTTGGCCTCCATCGGCACCAGCCGCAACGCCAAGCGCACCACCATCATCCACCTGATGTTCAACGTGTTCGGCACCGTTCTGTTCACCGTCATCTGCATGGCCACGCCGTTGACCGGGTTTATGCAGTCCATGACCCCCGACAACCCGGCGGCGCAGATTGCCAACATGCACACCCTCTTTAATATTGTGACCACCCTGCTGCTGCTGCCCTTCGGCGGATATCTGGTGAAGATCGCCATGCGCATCCTGCCCGACCGCAAGGAAGACAAGGAGGAGGGGATGCACCTGGCTTTTCTGGTGCCTATGCCTGCCTCCAAGCAGGAGCACCCCATCGGCTTTTCCGCGATGTATGTCACCCAGATCCGCCAGGAGCTCAACCGCATGATGGGCATGGCGAAGGAGAACATCGCCACCAGCTTCCAGGCAGTGCTGGAGCGGGATGTAAAGCGCGTGGAGAGCGCGGAGGCCACCGAGGAGTATATCGACTATCTCAACAAGGAGATCTCCCAGTACATCTCCAACATCATCGTGCACGAGACCAACGAGAAGGACTCCACCGCAATCAGCGCCTACTTCAAGATCACTGGCAACATCGAGCGCATCGGCGACCATGCCATGAATATCTGCGAGTACACCCAGATGCTGGACAAGAAGAAGATTCAATTCTCAGAGGAGGCTCAGGAGGAACTGAGGACCATGGAGGCCGTATGCCTGGAGGTGCTGGATCTGCTGGAGCAGGAGAGCATCGAGCCCACCGACTGGCTCACCAAGGTTTCCGCGCTGGAGCAGCGGATGGACGACATGACTGAGGAGTATCGCCGCAACCAGATGAAGCGGATGAAGCAGGGCTCCTGCTCAGACGAGGCGTGCATCATTTTCTCCGAGCTGCTTACCGACTTTGAGCGCATCGGCGACCACGCACTGAACATCGCCCAGGAGCGGGCGGGCATTGCCACCGAGGCCACCGACGCTTGACAAAAAGACCGTATCCCCGCCGGGGGACACGGTCTTTTTTTGTGGATCTCAGAGGGCGGCGCACTGGGCTTCGATGTCCGCCTCGCAGGCCTTCATGGCCTGGAGGGTGCGCTCCAGCAGGTCGTTGAGCTCCCAACCCAGGAGTTGGGCTCCCTGGGTGATGGTCTCCCGGGAGCAGCCGGCGGCAAACTTTTTGTCCTTGAATTTCTTGCGCAGACTGGACAGCTCCATGTCCTGCACGCTCTTGGAGGGGCGCATGAGGGCGGCTGCGCCGATCAGTCCGGTGAGTTCGTCCACGGCGAAGAGCACCCGCTCCATTTCGTGCTCCGGCTGGGCGTCGCCCTCCGTCATGCCCCAGCCGTGGCTGACTACCGCGTGGATGAGGGCCGAGTCCAGCCCGCGGGCCTCCATGATCTCACGCACCTTGACGCAGTGCTCCTCCGGGTAGCGCTCGAAGTCCAAGTCGTGCAGCAGCCCCGCTTGGGCCCAGAACGCCGCCTCCTCCCCGTAACCCAGCTCCCGGGCGAACCAGTTCATGACGGCCTCCACCGTCAGGGCATGGCGCAGGTGAAAGGGCTCCTCGTTATACTGCCTGAGCAGGGCCAGCGCCTGCTCCCTTGTCAGCTCCATGGTCCGACGCCTCCTTGAAAGAATAGTACCATCATACCACGAAAGGAAAGAATTTGTAAAGTGCATGGGGCGGGACTTGCCATCCTTCGGAAACCGTAATATACTAGGAGCATCCAAACATAAGGAGGGACCCATTATGAAGTATGAGATCATTGGTGAGCCCATGCCCGTTGTGGTGTGTGATCTGGAGGCCAACGAGGCCATGATCACCGAGCGGGGCTCCATGGTGTGGATGAGCCCCAACATGAAGATGGAAACCGGAGCCGGCGGTATTGGCAAAGCCTTCGGTCGCATGTTCTCCGGTGAGTCGATGTTTCAAAATACTTATACCGCCCAGGGCGGAGCTGGGATGATCGCCTTTGCCTCCAGCTTCCCTGGGTCCATTAAGGCGGTGGAGATTGACCCGGCCCACCCCGTAGTGGTGCAGAAAAGCGGCTTTCTGGCCTCTGAACAGGGGGTGGAGCTGTCCATCTTCTTTCAAAAGAAAGCGGGAGCTGGCTTTTTCGGCGGCGAGGGATTTATTATGCAGAAGCTCTCCGGCCGCGGCACGGCCTTTCTGGAGGTCGACGGCTATGCGGTGGAGTATGAGCTCCAGGCGGGGCAGAGCATGGTGGTGGACAGCGGCAACCTAGCCATGATGGATGCCACCTGCACCATTGACATTCAAATGGTGAAGGGCGTCAAGAATGTCCTCTTTGGCGGCGAGGGCCTGTTCAACACCGTGGTAACCGGGCCGGGCAAGATTCTGCTCCAGACCATGCCGGTCAGCGGGGTGGCGGCGGCGCTGGCCCCATTCTTCAACACTGGAAGCAAATAAATGGATACCCTGATGAGCCTGCCCATGACCGCCTCTGTCCTGACGGAGTATGGGGACTTGGAGGAGGCTTGCCGTTCCTGCGGCTGTGACGGCCTGGAGGTGGTATGGGGCGGTGAGGAACTGCCTTGCACGGTGCCGCAGGCGCTGCACGTGGGCTACCACCTGACCTTTTATCCAGATTGGCTGGATTTCTGGCGGGGAGACCGGGCCGCACTGACCGAGAAATTTGGCTCGGAGGAAGTGTGGCGGTCCTTTTACGGCGGCCCGGAGGGACGGGAGACCCTGCTGCGCCTCTACCGGGAGGATCTGGACCGAGCTGTGACGTGGGGGGCGCGCTATGTGGTGTTCCACGTGTCCGACGTGTCGGTGGAGGAGGGCTTCACTTACCACTGGCGGCACACCCATGAGGAGGTCATCGATGCAGCGGCGGAGGTTATCAATCTCCTGCTGGGAGACCGGGCGTGGCCCTTCGACTTCCTGGTAGAGAACCAGTGGTGGCCGGGCTTCACCTTCACCGAGCCGGAGCTGACCCGCCGTCTGCTGGACGGAATCCGGGCTGAGCGCAAGGGGATCATGCTGGATATCGGGCATCTGATGAACTGCGACACCAGCCTGCGTACCCTGGAGGAAGGGGCGGACTATGTGCACCGCATGCTGGACCGGCATGGAGGTCTTTGCCGGTACATCAGGGGGATTCATCTTCACTGCTCCCTCAGCGGGGAATATGTCCGGGCCCATACGGGTTTTCTTCCTCCGGGGTTGCCTCTGGACTATTTAAAGCGGTACGGCTTCGGCTACCGCCATATCCTGCGCATCGATACGCATCAGCCCTGGACTTCCCCTGCCATCTGTGAGGTAGTGGAGCGCATCGGGCCGGACTATTTGGTACATGAACTCTCCGCACCTGACCGGGGGGCGCGGGAGGAGGCTATCCATATTCAAAACCGCGCCCTCGGACGTGGATAAAGCGGCGGCGCATCCATTCGGATGCGCCGCCGCTTTTTACCAAAAAAAAAGCTCCGTAACCGAAAGGTTACGGAGCTTTGGCAGCGGGTGAAGGATTCGAACCCTCACATACAGAGTCAGAGTCTGCTGTGCTACCCTTACACAAACCCGCTATTTTTACTGCTCTCTCGTGAGCACGCATGTTATTATACCAAAATGGCGCAGAATGTCAATAGAAAAATGAAAAAAATTTGGAAAGAAAAATTGGGCCGGGGCGGAGCCCCGGCCCATGGCTCAAAGTCAGAACTGGTTGGGCTGGTTGTTCTTGTTCTGAGCCTGCTCCTTCTTCTTGTTCTGAGCATTCTGGCCATTGGTCTTGTTCTGACCATTCTGGCTGCGGGCCTTCATCTGGTCCGGATTCTGATTCTGCATCAAGCTCACCTCGCTTTCGCTGATTGTAGTGTACCCGGAAAAAACAAAATCATACGGAAATTTTTTTCTCAAATGGGGATACCACGGGCTGCACTTTTATGCTATAATGAACCATCATAGCTTAAAATGAAGCAAAGGGGGCAAGACACCATGAAATGTCCGTACTGCGCCCATCCGGAGAGCAAGGTGGTGGATTCCCGGCCCTCCGATGAGGGGGCCAGCATCCGCCGCCGCAGGGAGTGCCTGGCGTGCCATAAGCGGTTTACAACCTATGAGACCATGGAGAGTCTGCCTCTGGTGGTCATCAAGAAGGATGGCAGCCGCCAGACATTTGACAAAAGCAAGCTGCTCAACGGCATGATCCGGGCTTGTGAGAAGCGCCCGGTGCCCTTTGGAAAGCTGGAGGAGATTGCCAACGAAATTGAGCAGGTTCTCCAGAACGACATGGACCGGGAGATCCCCTCGGCGAAGATTGGGGAGTTGGTGATGGACCGGCTGAGAGAGGTGGACGAGGTGGCCTATGTCCGCTTCGCGTCGGTGTACCGGCAGTTTAAGGACATCGGCACCTTTATGACGGAACTCAATAAGCTGCTGGCGGAGAAATAGAAACAAAAAACAGCCTGTCGAAGCATGTATTCGACAGGCTGTTTTTTTAAGTGTCATTGTCATCTTCTCCCAACTGCTGGCGGATGTAGGGGGCGAAGATGCGCTCCAGAAGGAGGGAGTGGAGCAGGGCCAGAAGGGCGGGGGTGACTGCGATGGCCAGGAAGAAGTTGAGACACACCGTCAGGGCGGCATACAGCAGCAGCGCCAGGGCGATCGTAGAGGGCAGGTGGGCGATGGCCAGCTTGGCGCAGTTGGAGAGGAGGCCGCCCACACCGAATTCAAACTGGGAGAGGACGGGGAAGAGGTAGCACAGCAGGCCCAGCGGCAACAAAAGAAACACATAGTAGGCCATAAACAGGATGTAGCCGGCGCGGTTGAGCGATGCAGTCTGATAGAGCAGGGTATAGAGAACGAACAAAACCGCACCGACAGCCACCACCACGAGGGTGGTCAGGGCGCCAACCTTGAAATTTTCCCGGAAGGTACGAAAAAACAGGCTCCAGCTCTTGCGCTCGCTGCCGCGGATACAGCGCACCACTGTGCGGTAGAGGGCGGCGGTGGCGGGCCCCAGGGTGAACACGGGCAGAGAGCAGACCAGCCAGAACACACTGAGGAGAAAGAGATCCACCAGCTTTTCGATCAGACGCCAGAAGTCGTTTTCCGGATTAAAAATGCCTGCGGCCATGAAGGGGCCTCCTTTTTGTCACAGGCCCGGCGACAGTTCGCCGGGCCTGTACGGGTTCAGAACAGTGTGGGAATCCGCTCGGCCAGCGCGGCGGCCAGCCGGGCGTGGCTCTCACGGGTGAGGTGCATGAAGTCAATGGGGTTGTGCGCCAAGCCAAGGGCATTGGCGTCCAGAAAGTGGCAGCGGGTTTCTGCGGCGACCGCCCGGAACTGGCCGGGCAGGCGCAGGGATTTTTCCACGCAGCCCAGTCCCATCTCCTGGGCCACGGGAGATCGCTCCACTCCCTTTCCGATGGCGGGCGGGGCGACAATCAGAAGGTTGGGCTGCCCGCCCGCCCAGCAGTCGATGGACTGTGCCTTCCGCACCAGGCGGCGCAGGCCCTTGCCGATGGCGCAGGCGTTGGCGCCCAGCCGCTCCTTGGTATCGTTGGTGCCCAGCATGACCACCAGCAGGGACACCGGCGCGTGGCTCATGAGGCATGGATAGAGGTAGGGCAGGGCGCTCAAACTCTCCTCCACCGGGTCGTCAAAGACGGTGGTGCGTCCGGGTAGCCCCTCCTCAAGAACCAGAAAGTCCTCTCCCAGGGCAGCCTGGAGGCGGCAGGTCCACCGCTCTGATTCATTAAAGCGGCGGAGGGAGCCGTCGGCGCAGTCGGCGGGATCGGCGCAGTATCCATGGGTGTTGGAGTCTCCCAGGCAGACGATGTGGCGCTTCACCGCTTACCTCAACTCGGGCAGGGAGGCGGCGGCCACGGACTGGCCTACACGGCGGGCCTTCTCGTCGGGCAGGGTGGGGTTCATGAGGCCGGCCACCTCCGGGTACTCGTCGGCCAGCACCTTCTTACAGGTGTCCAGGATGATGTCGCCGCCCCGGCCGGACATGACGCGACCCAGCAGCAGCACGTGCTTGAAGCCGTAGAAGTGGTGGTACAGGGCCAGGGAGTGGCCCAGGTACACGCCGATGGAGCGGTAGATGGCCTCGGCGGGGGAACCGCCCTGGTCCATCAGCTTCTGGACCTCCTTGAGCTTCTCAGCAGGGGAGAGGTCGGCGGACAGGCTGATGCCGGCGGCGGGAGCCAGCTTGATGACGGAGTCCTGGGAGAAGTATTTGACGCCGCAGCCGATGTCGCCGGACCACTCGTCCTCCATGGCGTTGGGGGACACGTCCACCGGGGCGAAGGCCAGCTCGTTGAGCCAACCGGTGATACAGCCGTCCGAATCCACATAGCCAACCGCTTCACTGGTGCCCATGGCAATGCCGAGAATGCTGTTTTCGCCCAGGTTCATGGCGCCGGCCAGGGCGGACACATCGCCGTCGTTGGCCACCACATAGGGCACGTCGCCGAAGGTGTCGCGGATGGCGCGGATATAGATGTCCTTCACCTTGGCGTCAAAGTCCTCCTTGGACACCTTGAGGAACAGGGAGGCATTCATGGTGCGGTTCTCGATATAGATGCCGGCGGAGGAGACGCCCACCGCGTCCACCCGGGGCATGTGCTCGGCGGCGGCCTTGAGGGCGGAGACGATGCCCTCATAGTGGTAGTTGGGGTCGGAGGTGGTCTTGGGGAACCAGACCACCTCCTCGGAAAATACCGGCTCGCCGTCGATGACGGCGGACACCTTGCGGTCGGAGCCGCCGGCATCGAAGCCGATGCGGCAGCCGCCCAGGTGGCGGCCCACAGCCTGGGGATTGCTCTTCTCGGCAGGCACCTGGTCGCAGTACACCACCTCAAAGGGCTTCTCATAGACGTTGGACATGAAGTCGGCGTCAAAGGCGCGGGCGCCGCCCACGCGGTAGGTGGCCTTCATGGCCTCATATACGGCCTGATCGCCGCTGAGGTACACCTTGAAGCCACCCTTCATCCAGAGCAGCATCTTGATGATGCGGTCCACATAGTAGATGTCGGCCTCGGCCATGTCCGGAGTGCCGTGGATAAAGGTTTTGTATACCGCTACCTCACCTCCGGCCCGCTCCACCGCGATGTCCAGCGGCTTTTTGGCGTCCTTCAGAAAGGCGGTGCAGAACTTTCCCAGGGGGAGAAAACCGGGGTCCAGTTCCGGCACGTTTTTTACTGGGACTTCAATTCCAAGATGCTTCATTGCATAAGCCCTCCTTTTTTGTGGGAAACAGACAGGTTCCTTCCCCTATAGGCTATCAGTTTTTTTGAATCTGTCAAGCATATTTTCAGGGTTTTGAAAATAATTTTCGAAATTCTCTTGACGGGAGGGGGGAGGGCGGTTATGATGGAGGCAAATGGGGGACCTCTCCCAATCAGCGAAAGGTGGGATCTGACATTATGGATCATAAGGCTCGTTTACAGAGTCACCAGAAGTGGATTCAGGAGGAACTGGAGCGCAGCATCCGGTTTTGGATGAAAAACGGCATGGACCCGGTGCACGGCGGCGTCTATACCTGTCTGGATCGGGAGGGAAAGGTGTTCTCCACGGACAAGAGTGTGTGGATGCAGGGCCGCTGCGCTTGGATCTTCGCTTATCTGTGCCACGTGTACGGAGTGAAGGAGGAGTGGCTGGCCGCCAGCAAGAGCTGCCTGGACTTCATGGAGCGGTACTGCATCAACCGGGCGGCGGGCAACCGGATGTACTTCACCGTCACCGGCGACGGCAAGCCGCTGCGTCAGCGCCGCTATTGCTTCTCCGAGGGCTTCTATGCCATCGCCAACGCCGAGTATTACGGGGTTACCGGCGACAAGGCCTGCCTGGAGCGGGCCCGCGCGGCCTACGACCTGATCTGGAACCTGAACCAGGGGCTGGTCGCCGACCCCACGGGGATGGGCCCCAAGACCATCCCAGAGACCCGCTCCGGCCGCGCCCTGGCCAACCCTATGATCTATCTGAACATCACCTCGGTCCTGCGCCGGGTGGACCCCGAGCAGGACGCGCTTTACAGCGAGCGGGCCGCCCAGTGCGTGGATGAGATTTTCCGCTACCACTACAAGCCAGAGCTGGGCTGCACCTTGGAGAGCGTCGGCCCCAACGGCGAGTTCCGGGGCGACGTGACCGAGGGCCGGGTGGTCAACCCCGGCCACGACATCGAGTGCTCCTGGTTCCTGATGGAGGACGCCAACCGGAAGGGCGACAAGAAGCAGCATGAGGTGGCGGTCAAAATCTTTGACCAGGCCATCGAGGCCGGCTGGGACTACGAGTACGGCGGCCTGCTCTACTTCATCGACTGCCTGGGGCGTCCCCCTGAGGCCTATGAGCACGACATGAAGCTCTGGTGGCCCCACGACGAGATCCTCATCGCCAGCCTGATGATCTACCGCGACACCGGCGACGAGAAGTACCTGACCTGGTTTGAGCGCACCCTGGACTACTGCAAGGAGCACTTCTCCGATCCCGAATACGGCGACTGGTACGGCTACCTGCGCCGGGACGGCAAGCCCACCATGCCCGCCTGTAAGGGCAGTACGTTCAAGGGGCCCTTCCACCTGCCGCGGATGCTGGTGATGTGTGACCAGATGCTGGGACAGCTCCTGGCCGGACAGTGAGGGGGCAGTTATGCCCTTTGGAAATGTATTTGAAAAGATCAACAGTGAATACTACCAGCTGACCAGCGCGGAAAAGAAGGTGGCCGACTATGCGGTGATTCACCAGCAGAAGACCCAGTTCATGTCCATCTCCGAGCTGGCGGAGGAGGCCGGCGTGGCGGAGGCCACTATCTCCCGCTTCTGCAAGCGGCTGGGTTACAAGGGGTACAGCGCGTTCAAGCTTGCCGTAGCCAACTCCACGGCACGGCGGGTGGAAGCCCCTACCGTACCGGGGGAGATCCGGCCGGAAGACAGCATTGAGGAGCTGTGTCAGAAGCTCTACGCCGCTGACCGGGATGCCATGGCCCAGACGGTGGAACTGATCCGCCCGGACAGCGTCCGGAAGGCGGCGGATCTGCTCTTTTCCGCGGAAAAGGTGCTGTGCATGGGGCAGGGGGGGTCCATGATCCTGGCCCAGGAGTGCGCCCATCTGTTCAGCACCGCCCGGCCCAACTTCTACGCGGTGCTGGATTCCCACATGCAGGCCATCGCCGCCTCCCACCTGACGGCCCGGGACGTGGTACTGTATTTTTCCTACTCCGGCTCCACGGAGGAGCTGCTGAAAAACCTGAAAATCATCCGGGACCGGAGAGCGGTGGCCATCCTGGTCACCCGGTTCCCCAAATCCCCCGGTGCGGCCTATGCCGACGTAGTGCTTCAGTGCGGCTCTCTGGAGGGGCCCCTCCAGGGCGGCTCGGTGGCGGCCCGTGTAGCGCAGCTCTACCTGATGGACGTGCTGTTCCATGAGGTGTGCCGCAGGGATGTGCAGGGCAGTGCGGAGACAAGGGAGGCCGTGGCGGAGGTACTTTCGGACAAGCACATTTGACCGCGTATTGCAAAACGTGAAAGAAATTTGCAGAATTTTTGGAGAAATAAAATTTTCTTCGAAAAGCATATTGACAAAACACCCTCGGAATTATACAATCTACACAACGGACGAGATGTCCTGGAAAGAAAAATTTATCGAAAATGAGGAGGAAGAACAATGAACATGAAGAAACCTCTTGCGCTCCTGCTCGCCGCCGGTATGACTCTGGGGCTGGCCGCCTGCGGCAACGGCTCCCAGGGTAACAGTGAATCCCCCGCGCCCGGCGGCGAGACCGGCGGCAGCTCCAGCGGCGCCGTTGAACTCAACCTCTGGTCCTTCAATGTCGGTGGGTTTGCCGAGGCATCCAATTGGGAGCCTATCATTGCTGCTTTCAATGAGCAGAATCCCGATATCAAGATCACCGTCACTCCCATCAACTATCAAGACGGTGATCAGAAGCTGACCTCCGCCATCACCGCTGGCACCGGCCCCGACATCATTTTCGAGGGCCCCGAGCGTATCGTGGGCAACTACGCCCGTGAGGGCCTGATGGTGGATCTGTCCGACCTGTGGGAGACTGGCGGCTCCGACATTGCCGAGGGCATCTCCTCCGTGTCTCAGTTGGACGGCACCTACTACATGTATCCCCTGAGCGTGGCCGCTCACTGTATGGCCATCAACTACGAGGCCTTTGAGGCGGCCGGTGCCCTCCAGTATATCGACGAGGAGACCCGTACCTGGACCACCGACAACTTCGTGAAGGCTATGGAAGCGGTGCGTGACGCCGCTGCGGCGGGTACCATCAACATCAATACTCCGGGCATTATCTACTGTGGCGCCCAGGGCGGTGACCAAGGTACCCGCGCCCTCGTCAACAACCTGTATTCCGACTACTTTGTCAATGAGGACGGGACCGCCTACACCGCCAACAGCGAGAACAACGTCAAGGCTCTCAAGCTGTTGCAGGATATGGTGAACAACGGTTCCATGTCCGCCAATGCCAGCTTTGCCGCGGCCGACGAGCTGCAGGCCTTCGCCAACCAGACCTGCGCCGTGAGCTTCTGCTGGAACTACGCCAACTACACCCAGTATGCCGCTCAGACCCAGTTCACCCCCTTCGCCATGGCATTCCCCTCTGACGACGGCAAGCCCGAGCTGGAGATGGCCGGCCCCTATGGCTTCGGCGTGTTCAACAACAAGGACGAGGCCAAGATTGAGGCTGCCAAGAAGTTTGTGCAGTTTGTCTGCGACGACCAGACTGTCGGAGTCGAGGCGGTAAAGGCTACCGGTTTCTTCCCTGTCCACTCCGACTGGGGCGATGTCTACACCGGCGACGCTGACGCCGAGACCCGTGCCCCCTTCGCCCTGATGAGCGACTACCTGGGCCGCTATTACAACCTGACTGGCGGCTGGACCGAGCAGCGCGGTTACTGGTGGCCCATGTTGACCGAGATCATGACCACCGGTGCCGATGTGCAGACCGCGGCCGATAAGTATGCGGCGCAGGCTAATGCCAATATCGGCTGAACCTGACCGAAGGAACCTGAATGCGCATATCTGTGCCCGCTCCCTGCTGAGAGGGGGCGGGCACAGCTTCCTTTCACCGGAGTGGTGAAGGAAAAGGCAAATACCACTTGAAAGAGGGGAGACATTCATGACGCAAAATACCGTGGCGGCCCAGGCCGGACGGAAGCCCCAAAAAAAGTCCCAATTCTCCGGCATGAGCCGCGCCCTGGTACGGAGAGAGACCATCTCCGCCTATCTGTTCCTGCTGCCCAGCCTGATCTTCTTCGTTACCTTCGTGGTCGTACCCATGTTCATCTGCCTGTTTTACAGTTTTACGAAGTATGGCTTGGGCGGTATCAAGGGGTTCGCAGGACTGGAGAACTATATCAAGCTCTTTCAGGACCCTATTTTTCACAAGGGCTTCCTGAATACACTGATTATCGTGGTGGTGGCGGTGCCTTGTGTCACCGCTTTCTCCCTGTGGGTGAGTTCCGCCATCTATAAGATGCACTCTATTTCCCGCTCCTTCTTCCGCTGTGTGTTTTACCTGCCGGTGGTCACCGGATCGGTGGCCATCACGGTGGTGTGGAAGTGGATTCTGAACCCCTACAATGGCATCCTTAACCAGGTGGCGGGCACGACTGGCTTTGACTGGCTGGGCAACCCTAAAACCGCTATCTGGTTTATAATCCTGATTCTGTTTACCACCTCTATCGGCCAGCCCATCGTGTTGTACGTGGCGGCTCTGGGCAACGTGGATCAGTCCCTCATTGAAGCCGCCCAGGTGGACGGCGCCACCAAGCTCCAGGTTTTCTGGAAGATCAAGTGGCCTCAGATCATGCCCACTACCCTCTACGTGCTGGTTATCACGACTATCAACTCCTTCCAGTGCTTTGCGCTGATCCAGTTGCTGACCAAGGGTGGGCCGCTGAACTCCACCATGACCATTATGTACCAGGTCTATGACACCGCCTACCGGCTGTACGACTTGGGCTACGCCTGCGCGATCGGTGTCGTTTTGGCCGTCATCATCGCCATTTTCTCCGCCATCCAGTTCAAAGTGGCGAAGACAGACTGAGGAGGGAGTGAGAAAATGAGTGCAAATACGACCCCGGTCAAAGTGAAAAAGACCGACCTGAGTGGCACCTCCACAGCCTATAAGGTGTTTGCCGTAGTGATTCTGATCATGTTGGCCATCTTCTTCCTGTTCCCGCTGTACTGGATTGTCACCGGCTCCTTCAAGAGTGCTATCGATATTAACGCCAAGGTGCCCGTCTGGTTTCCGATGAATCCCACGATGGGAAACTATGATAAGCTGTTTGCAAAGCCGGCCTTCCTGTGGCTGTTCAATATCGTGTTTATTTCTGCTATGGCAATGATCCTGACCTGCATCACCGCCGCCCTGGCTGGTTATGCGCTGGGCAAAAAGCGGTTCTACGGCCGGACCATCCTGTTTACCATCATCATCTGCGCCATGGCTCTGCCCAAACAGGTCATTGTTATCCCTCTGGCTCAGGAGATGAAGCTGCTGCACATGAGTGACACCTTGTGGGCGGTCATCCTGCCCACGGTGGGCTGGCCCTTCGGTGTCTTCCTGATGAAGCAGTTCTCTGAGACGATCCCTAATGAAATTCTGGAGGCTGCCCGGGTGGACGGCGCCGGGGAGCTGAAGACCTTCTTCAGCGTGGTGTTCCCCATGATCAAGCCCGGCATCGGCGCTCTGGCCATTTTTACCTTTGTAAATACCTGGAATGACTATTTTCTTCAGTTGGTTATGCTGACCAGTGAGGAGAAGTGGACCCTGCCCCTGGCTATCGCTAACATGCAGGGCGAGATGTCCTCCGACTTCGGCCTCATCATGGCCGGGGCGGCCTTGGCATCCATCCCCATTATTGTGGTGTTCATCGCGTTCCAGAAGTACTTTACCCAGGGAATAGCCATGGGAGCAGTCAAGGGCTGACGCGCCGCTCGTGCTGCCCCTCCGCTGGCACAGCCAGCGGAGCCTGCGCTACAAATGTGCCGCCAAAAGAACGGAGCCTCTATAAAATGAGATTCTGATTGAGAAGAGAGAAGGATACTATCATGAGCGATTTGAAGAAATACCACGGTGTTATCCCCGCGTTTTACGCCTGCTATGACGAGGAAGGGAATATCTCACCGGAGCGGGTGCGGGGCCTGACCCGCCACCTGATTGGCAAGGGCGTAAACGGCCTGTATGTGGGCGGTTCCTCCGGCGAGTGTATCTATCAGGGCGTGGAGGAGCGCAAGGTGGTGCTGGAGAACGTGATGGCCGAGGCCAAGGGCAAGGTGGTTGTCATCGCCCACGTGGCATGCAACAACACCGCCGACAGCCAGGTGCTGGCCGCCCACGCGGAGAGCCTGGGGGTGGACGCCATCGCCTCCATTCCTCCCATCTACTTCCACCTGCCCGAGTACGGCATCGCCCAGTACTGGAATGATATCTCCGCCGCCGCCCCCAACACCGACTTTGTCATCTACAACATCCCCCAACTGGCGGGGGTGGCCCTGACCACCTCTCTGCTGCGGGAGATGAAGAAAAACCCCCGTGTGATCGGCGTGAAGAACTCCTCCATGCCAACCCAGGATATCCAGATGTGGCATGACGAGGATCTGCTCGTTTTTAACGGGCCCGATGAGCAGTTCATCTCCGGTCTGGCCATGGGCGCCTGCGCCGGCATCGGAGGTACCTATGCCGTTATGCCCGAGCTCTTCCTGAAGGTGTATGAGCACTTCCAGAAGGGTGAGATGGAGGCGGCCCGCCAGATCCAGAATGAGATTGACCACATCATCTACAAGATGTGCTCCGCCCACGGCAACCTGTACGCCGTACAGAAAGCAATTTTGGCCAAGGACGGCGTGCCCTGCGGTTCGGTCCGCAAGCCCATGCCCGCCCTGATCGACAGCGATGCGGCTGTAGTGGACGAGGCCCACGCTATGATCGCCGCCGCCGTGGCTAAGTTCTGCTGATCCATTGGAACGCCCCAGGGGCGGGCGTAGGCTGCGCCCGTCCCACTCTGTAAAGATAGGAGATGGTTGCAATGCGCATTTATCAAGCCGAAAACTACAAGGCCATGAGCCGCCGGGCGGCCAACATTATCTCTGCGCAGGTGATCTACAAGCCCAACTGCGTGCTGGGTCTGGCCACCGGCGGTACCCCTGTAGGGCTCTATCAGCAGCTTGTGGAGTGGTATAAGAAGGGCGACTTGTCCTTCGCGGAGACCCGCTCCGTCAACCTGGACGAGTACCTCGGGCTGTCCCCCCACCATGAGCAGAGCTACCGCTATTTCATGCAGGACAATCTCTTCGACCATATTGACATCCATCCGGAGAACACCCACGTGCTCAACGGCCTGGCCAAGGACCCCGATGCCGAGTGTGCGGCCTATAATAAACTCATTGCGGAGCTGGGTGGCATTGACCTCCAGTTGCTGGGCATGGGCCATAACGGCCACATCGCCTTCAACGAGCCCGGCGACGACTTCGGCCTGGAGACCCACGTGGTGGATCTGACCGAGAGTACCATTGAGGCCAACAAGCGTTTCTTTGAGAGCCGTGATGAGGTGCCCCGCCACGCCCTGAGCATGGGTATAAAGAACATCATGAACGCCCGCCGCATCCTGATGATGGTCAGCGGCGAGGAAAAGGCGGACATTGTCTGCAAGGCGTTTACGGGCCCCGTGACCAAGGAGGTTCCCGCCTCTGTGCTCCAGCTCCATCCTGACGTAACTCTGGTGGGCGACAAGGCCGCCCTTCACAAGCTGGTGGAAGCAGGTGTGACCGTATGCGGATAACCGGCGCTCAAGTGTTCGACCTGCAGGAGGGCTTTGTCCAGCGGGACATCTGCTTTGACGGCCGCCTGCTCTCTGGCTCCAGCGCGGACGGGAAGACCTATGACGCCTCCGGCTGCTATGTGATCCCCGGTCTCACCGACGTCCACTTCCACGGCTGCATGGGCCGGGACTTCTCCGACGCCGAACCAGAGGGCCTAGAGATTATGGCACAATATGAGCTCTCCCGGGGGGTCACCCAGATCTGCCCTGCCGGTATGACCCTGACGGAGGAGCAGCTCACCAAGATCTGTCAGGTGGCCGCCGCCCATCGGGCCGCCGATAAGCCCGGCGCCGCCCTCTGCGGCATCAATCTGGAGGGACCCTTCCTCTCCATGGCCAAAAAGGGCGCACAGAACGGCGCGTGGCTCCACGCCCCCGACGTGGCTATGTTCCGCCGCCTGATGGCCGCCTCCCAGGGACTGGTCAAGCTCGTTTCCATTGCCCCGGAGGAGCCGGGTGCCATGGAGTTTATTGAGGCGGTGGAGGGAGAAGTCACCGTGTCCATCGCCCATACCACGGCGGACTATGACACCTCTATGGAGGCTTTCCGTCTGGGGGCCCGGCAGGTGACCCATCTGTTCAACGCCATGCCGGCCTTCAGCCACCGGGCCCCCGGCGTGGTGGGAGCCGCCCTGGACACCCCCCTGTGCAATGTGGAGCTCATCTGTGACGGCGTGCACATCCACCCCTCGGTGGTGCGGGCCGTGTTCAAGATGTTCGGCTCCAAGCGGGTCATCCTAATTTCCGATACCATGCGGGCCGCCGGCATGCCTGACGGTGACTATACCCTGGGCGGTCAGGCCGTTCAGGTCAAGGGCAACCGGGCTACCCTGAGCGACGGCACCTTGGCAGGCTCCGTCACCGACCTGATGAAGTGCATGAAGACCGCTGTATCCTTCGGTATCCCCCTGGCGGATGCCGTGCGGGCCGCCGCCGTCAACCCGGCTATGGCTATCGGCATCTTCAGCCGGGTGGGCAGTCTGGAGCCCGGCAAGCGGGCCAATGTGGTGGTTCTGGATCAAAATCTCGACGTCAAGGACGTCTTCTTCCGCGGCGAGCTGGTCAGCCGGTAAACGTGCGCCCCAAAATTCAAGCCTTCCGACCCTACTCCATTTTCATAGGGCGGAGGAGCGGTCAAAAAGGAGGAACGCCCGCCGGGCCGGCGGTGCGGCAGTGTGGAGACCTGCCGTAACGTCCGCAGAGTGACGCTCTCTGCGGGCAAGAGGGTATTTGCGGAGGCATTGCCCTTACGGCCCTGAACATGGCAACTGTATCCCTGAAGAATGTGAAGAAGATCTATGACAACAAGGTGACCGCGGTTCACGACTTCAACCTGGAGATTGCGGACAAGGAGTTCATCGTCCTGGTCGGCCCCTCCGGCTGCGGCAAGTCCACCACGCTGCGGATGATCGCCGGCCTGGAGGATATCTCCGAGGGCGATCTGGTCATCGGCGGCAAGCGGATGAACGACGTGGAGCCGAAGGACCGGGACATCGCCATGGTCTTCCAGAGCTACGCCCTGTACCCCCATATGACCGTATATGAGAACATGGCCTTCGCCCTGAAGCTGCGCAAGGTGCCCAAGGAGGAGATCGACAAGAAGGTGCGGGAGGCGGCCGAGATTCTGGACATCACCCAGTACCTGGACCGCAAGCCCAAGGCGCTGTCCGGCGGCCAGCGCCAGCGCGTGGCCATCGGCCGCGCCATCGTCCGTGATCCCCAGGTGTTCCTGATGGACGAGCCGCTGTCCAACCTGGACGCCAAGCTGCGCAACCAGATGCGCGCGGAGATCATCAAGCTGCGCCAGCGCATCAACACCACCTTCATCTACGTCACCCACGACCAGACCGAGGCCATGACCCTGGGCGACCGCATCGTCATCATGAAGGACGGCTTCATCCAGCAGATCGGCACCCCCCAGGAGGTGTTCGACCAGCCCGCCAACCTGTTCGTGGCCGGCTTCATCGGCTCGCCCCAGATGAACTTCTTCGACGGTGAGCTGGAGAAGAAGGACGGCAAGTACCAGCTCAAGGTGGGCGAGGCCACCGTGGTGCTGGGCGGCAAGGCCCAGGAGCTGCTGGCCGGGAAGGGCGTGGGCGAGCGCAAGGTGACTGTGGGCATCCGTCCCGAGCACATCGCCTTTGCCGCCGCCCCTGGCACCGATACCGTGTCCAGCAAGGTGGACGTGTCCGAGATGATGGGCAGCGAGGTGTACCTGCACGTCAACGCCGTGGGCCGCGACGTGGTGCTGCGCATCCCCACCACCGACCTGCCCGCCGAGCACCGGGCCGGCATCCCCTACGGCACGGAGATCAACTTTGCCTTCCGCCCCGACCTTATCCACCTCTTTGACCCTGAGACCGAGAAGAACCTGATGTATTAAAAAAAGCACCCGCCATAGCTTTGCTATGGCGGGTGCTTTTTGGCCTTATGCGCCGAGGAGCAGGGCCTCCAATGCCTGGGGGGTGTCCACGATGCGCTGGGCGCCATGGGCGGTGAGAAACTCCGCGTCCCGGAAGCCCCAGCTCACCGAGAGGCAGGGCAGCCCGGCGTTGGCGGCGGTCTGGATGTCCACATCGGAGTCGCCCACATAGACGGCCCGGCCGGTTCCGGCGCCCAGCTCCTCCAGCGCGCGGAATACCGTGTCTGGCGCGGGCTTGCGGGCTACCCCCTGGGATTCGCCGATGGCCACCGGGATGCGCGTCCCAAAATAGGCATGGCACAGGCCCTTTACCGCACTGTCGAATTTGTTGGACACCACGGCAGTGCGGATACCGGCCTGCCCCAGACGGTCCAGCAGGGGCAGAACGCCGGGGTAGGGGGCGGTTTTATGCTCCATATTCAGGGTATAGTGGGCGCGGAAGTCGGCCAGGACGCGGGCCTCCACCTCCTCGGGCGTCCCCTCGGGCACGGCCCGGTGGATGAGCCGCCCCACGCCGTTGCCCACGAAGCGGCGAACCTCCTCCAGCGTTCGGGCGGGCATCCCCTGAAGCGCCAGAGCGTAATTGGTGCTGTCGGCCAGATCCTGAAGGGTGTTCAGAAGCGTGCCGTCTAAATCAAAGATGACTGTGTCGTAGGGGTACATGGTTGGAGCCTCCTGTGTCGAATGTCAGAAAATCGTACCGGGCATCAGTATACCACAGGAGAGGGGGGAACGGAAGAGGCTGGCCAACAAAAACCCCAGCAGGCCGCAGCCGGGAAAGGTGAACAGCCAGGTGAGGGCGATGCGGGCAGCCACACGGCGGTTGACCGTCCCCCCGCCGACGGAGCCGGCCCCGAGAATGGCGGCGGTCTTGGCGTGAGTGGTGCTCACTGGAAGGCCGGCCAGCGTACACAGGAGCAGGCAAAGTCCGCCCCCCAGATCGGCGGCCAGACCCTCCTGGGGGGCCAGAATCACCATGTCCCGACCCACGGTTTCGATGATCCGCCGCCCGCCCATGGCGGTACCCAGGGCCATGACGGCGGCACAGAGCAGCATAAGCCAGCCGGGCACGGAGAAGGTTTGGCCCACACCGCCCCCCTGGGCCAGCGCGGCACCCAGGAGGAAGACGCCCAGAAATTTTTGACCGTCCTGGGCCCCGTGGAGGAAGGCCATAGCGCCCGCCCCGGCCAGTTGGCCCCGGCGGCAGAGGGGGAGGGAGGGGTGCAGGCGCTCCAGCAGACGGCGGCACAGGCCGCCCACCCACCAGCCCAGCGCCACGGAGAGGACCAGTCCCAGGAGTACCCGTCCCCAGGCTCCAGCCCGGATGTTGTCCAGCCCGCCGGGCAGGGCCAGGGCGGCCCCGGTGAGCCCGGCCACCAGGGCATGGCTCTCACTGGTGGGCACCCCGAAGCGCCAGGCCAGGACGGCCCAAAGGACAATGGCGCACAGCGCCGCGCAGAGAGCGGAGAGAGCCGCGGCCCGGTCCGGGCCGAAGTCAGCGATGGAATAGATGGTCTCCGCCACCGTGGCGCTGACCGCCGTCATAACGAGGACGCCCATTAGGTTGCACACCGCCGCCAGGGCTACCGCCCGGCGGAAGGGGAGAACGCCTGTTGTCACCACGGTGGCAATGGCGTTCGGCGCGTCGGTCCAGCCGTTGACCAGCACCACGGCCAGCACCAGCAGACAGGTCAGCCCCAGTACCGGATTGTGGGCTACCTGTGTGAAAAGATCAGACAGAGACAAGACAACACCCCCTGTCCCTATTCTACGGGGACAGGGGGTGTTGTATGTGAGAGAAATTGGGGCCCCATCGCTCATACCTCAATAGAGCCCGGTGGTACCGAGAATACGGGTTACCTCGTCGGCGCGGGCCGACCAGGCGGCGGCGGCCCCATGCTCCCTCCGGCGGTTTTTGGCCCAGTCGCCGGTCTCCGCCAGGGCGCGGCGGCAGAGGGCGGCGAATTCCTCCGGAGAGTGGGCGCCGTACACCACGTCGGGGAAGTGCTCCACCTGCTCGGGAAAGAGAATGGACACCACGGGTTTGCCGGAGGAGAGGTATTCGTAGATGCGGCAGGGCACCACGTCATTGCCCTGCTCGGAACGGCGCAGCAGGTTGAGGCATACGTCAAAGCGGGCCAGGTAGTCGGGCACCTCCACCGGCGCCCGCCGCCCCAGGAGGCGGACGTTGGGCAGCCGCTCCAGCAGCTCGGCCATGGGGTTCTTCTCCCGGCGGCCCAGAAAGACGAAGGTGCAGGCCGGCATGGCCTGGGCGGCGTACAGAACGGGGGCGAGGTCCAGATCCCGCCACAGGGTGCCGGTATAGCCCAGAATGGGGCTGGAGAGCCCCCGCAGCTCCGGCGGAAGCTCGGCGGGGGGCCGGGTAAACATGGGGTGGTTCACCCCGTTGGGCAGCAGGGCGATGTTGTCGTTGCAGGGGGAGAGGTGGTCAATGAGCCCCTGGGAGGCGGCAAAGACCACATCGGCGGCCAGGGCCAGATCGCTCTCCCACCGGGGGGACTGGTCGGGCCAGTCCCGGTCGCAGTCGTAGACCACACCCCGGTGGGGCACCTCGTCCAGCAGGTGGATGTGCTCCGGCGCGGTGCACCACAGCAGCGGCTCCTTGAACCGGTGGTGCTCCATCTGGCGGCGGATAAACTTGCCCAGCCTGCGGTAGTGGAGGCGGAACAGGAGGCGGTGCCGGTCCTCCGCCTCCAGCACCGGGGGGAGGGCGCAGACCGTGAGACCGGGGCGTACCCTGCGGCCCGGCTGTCGGGAGTATTTTCCCGGCGGCTCGAACAGGAGCACCTGGGCGTCCCGCATGCGGGTCATGAGCTGCTGGGTGCGGGTGGGGATAGTGCGCCAGGGGTCAGCAGACAGGCAGAGAATCTGTCTCACGTCCCTCACCTCTCCAGCAGCATCCGGGCGGTCTCGCTGTTGCGTCGTTCCACCTGGCGCAGCCGCTCCACGCCGCCGGAGAGGAAGGCCTCATCCCCGATGCGGGCGCAGGCCGCGTCGATGTGGGCCCGCAGGGCCTCCTCCGTCACCTCGTCCAGCCCGGTGTAGAGATCCTGTCCGATGTAGGACAGAAAGGAGCTGATCTTCTGGTCGTAGACCACGCCCACCAGGGGCACACCCTGACCGGCGGAGAAGACCAGGGCGTGGAGCCGCATGGAGACCACCGCCTGCATCCGGGCGAACAGACCGATGGTGTGGTCGGAGCGGCCGGTCTGGGGAAGAATGTAGTGGGGGGCCTTCATGTGCTGGGCGGCCAACTGGGCCGCCCCCACGTCCAGACGCCGCTCGATGGGCAGAAAGACAGGGGTGAGGCCGTACGTCTCATAGGCGTAGTCCGCCGCGGCGCCGAAGACGGCGGCCTTGGCCTCAAACCCCGGCCAGGGCCGCAGGGCGAAGCCGATGTAGCGGCCGTGGGGGTCAATCCCCTGACTCTCCAGAATGCCGTCCACCACTTGGGCCGGTGCGGCGGGGAGGATCACCGTGGGATCGGCGGAGAGGATGACCTGCGGCTTCGTCACCCCCATGTCCTCCAGTTCCTCGGCGGAGTGTGTGTCCCGTAGGGTGATGGCGTCCACGCTCTTCTGGAGCACGCGGGAGGCCCTGCGGCGGTTGGCGGGGGAGTGAATGGGGCCGATGCCGCAGCCGTACATCATCACCTGGTTGCCCAGCCGCTTGGCCCAGGAGATGGTAAACAGGTAGAACCACAGGGAGCGGTGGCTGGTCACATCCTGCATCAGGGAGCCGCCGCCGTTGATGTAGAGGTGGGTTTTGCGCATCCGCCACAGGAAGCGGGGGAAGGCAAAGGTGTAGATGGAGTTGACCCGGTAGGTGAGGCGGGTGTCGTCCGGGTTGCGGGAGAGCACCCAGATGGGGAGGTCCGGGTCGATCTGGCGCAGCTCGGTGACAATGGCCTCCAGGATGGCGTCGTCACCGGCGTTGCCCCGGCCGTAGGCGCCGCATACCAGGGCGCCGTCCCGGCGGCCCTTCTTGCGGCTCTGGCGGCGGAGAATGGTCTCATAGATGTTGAGCTGGCGCTCCAGGGTGCTCTCCAGGGAAAAATCCTCCCTGCCCCGCTGATAGAGCCGCTCCCCCAGGTGTTGGCGGAGGGTGGGGTCCTTGGCCAGAGTAATCAGGTGGCGGGCCAGGGTATCCGCGTCGCCCGCCTCGAACAGCAGGCCATGGACGCCGTGCTCAATGAGGTAGGGGACGCCGCCCACCCGGCTGGCGATGGTGGGCAGGGCAGCCCGGGCCCCTTCGGTGAGAGAGTAGGGGAAGGTCTCTGACAGGGAGGTGAGGGTGTTGATGTCGATGGCGTGGTAGAAGCTGTCGGTGTCGCTGACCCATCCGGCGAAGCACACCTGCCGCTCCACCCCCAGCTCAGCGGCGAGCCCCTTGAGCATGGACATCTGCTCACCGTCGCCGGCGATGAGCAGCCGCAGGCTGGGGCACTCCCGATGGGCCTTGGCAAAGCCCCGGACCAGGGTGGCGATGTCCTTGACCGGGTTGAGCCGGGCGGCGATACCGACCACTACACTGTCCCCATCGGCCTCCAGCCCCACGGAGCGGAAGTATTCCTCACGGCTCAGGGCAGGGGTGCGGGGGGTGAAGTCGATGCCGTTGTAGATGGTGAACAGCCTGTCGGGATCAAAGCCCCGCTTGATGAGCAGGTCGGTCATGGCGTCGGACACGCCGATGCGGTAGTCCAGCCGGCGCAGGGCGATGGTGTTGATGGTGCCGTAGGTGAGGCGGGAGAGGGGGCGGCCCAGGTAGTCCAGTCGGTAGTCGGAGTGGACGGTGGTCACCACCGGCAGGCCGGTGGAGCGGCGCAGCAGAGCGCCCATCATGTTGCCCCGCGCGCCGTGGCAGTGGATGAGCTGATACCCCCCCTCCCGGATCATCCGTTTGAGGGTGCGGTACGTGCGCAGCAGATTGCGGCCGGAGAGCACCACTGTGGGGATGCCCAGCTCCCGGGCCTCCTGGGCGAAGGGGCCCTCCAGGAAGCAGACCATGGTCACCTCGATGGTGCGGGAAAGGTTTTGCAGCAGGGAGTGGACGTGGGTCTTGGCTCCGCCGCTGTCGCCGCCGGAAATCAGAGTGATGACTTTCATATATGAAAACCTCCGGACAAAGAAAAGACTTGTTTCAGGGTAGGGAAGTATGGTACAATATGCAAGTATCATTGTACCAAGTATTATGTCAATTTACAACCTCGGAGGTTACAAAAGATGATAGACGAAAAGGGAAGATTGTTTGGCAAGCTCAACATTGTGGATCTGCTGGTGATTCTGGTGGTCCTTGTGGCCGTAGTGGTGCTGGGCGTGAAGTTCCTGGGCAAGGACGGGGGCGGCGGCATCAATCCCGGCAAGACCCAGGTAACCTATACCGTGCTGGTCAAGGGTGTGGAGCAGGAGGTCTACGACAATATCCAGAAATACATCCCCGGCCAATTGATGGCCTCCGGCGAGATGCTGGATGGCCAGGTGGTTTCTGTGGAGCCGAGGGCCCACGAGCAGACCGTGACGGTGGATACCACTGACGGCACCCTGGAAATTCCGGTGGATGAGGGCACCATAGACCTGCTCTTCACCATCGAGTGCAACGTGGTCAACCCCATTACCACAGAGATCGGCACCCAGGAGGTGCGTGTGGGTAAGACCCATACGGTAAAGACCGACAAGTTTGAGCTGATGAATGGCGTCATTCTGGACTGCGAGTGGGGGGACGGCGCGGCTGCGGCCGATGCTCAGTAAGACAAAAGAACACAGAGGGGCGGCGGCAGCCATGTCGCCGCCCCTCTCCTATATGGAGGAAACAATATGCCCGAATGGTTTCTGAATCTGGACGGAGGCATCCTGCTCTGGCTCCAGGAGGCGGTGCGCAACGCCGTCCTGACACCCCTGTTTACGCTCTACACCCATCTGGGTGACAGCGGACTGATGTGGATTGCCCTGTCCGTCCTTCTGCTCTGCTTCAAAAAGACCCGGAAGGCGGGAGCAGCTGGCCTGATGGCCCTGCTGCTGAGCCTGATGTTCACCAACGGGATTCTCAAGCACCTGGTGGAGCGCCCCCGGCCCTGGCTGACGGTGGAGGGGCTGACGCCTCTGATCGCGGAGCACGACCCCAACTCCTTCCCTTCAGGACACACTAGCGCCTCCTTTGCCGCAGCGTCGGCCTGGTGCCGCACTCTGCCCCGCCGGTGGATGGGGGTGACGGCGGTGGTGCTGGCCGCCCTGATGGGCTTCTCACGGCTGTATGTAGGGGTCCACTTCCCCAGTGATGTGCTGGCCGGGGTGCTGGTGGGCCTGTTCTGCGGCTGGCTGGCCTGCCTGCTCTGGCAACGCTTTGCCGCTTGGAGGGGACTGGAGGCGTAACACGAAAAAAGAGCTGTATCCCAGACGGGATACAGCTCTTTTTGGTAAGCGAGTGAAAAAGCTTACTTCAGCTCGACCTTGGCGCCGACCTCTTCCAGCTTCTTCTTCAGCTCCTCGGCCTCGTCCTTGGAGACGCCCTCCTTGATGGCCTTGGGGGCAGCCTCAACGGCAGCCTTGGCCTCGGCCAGGCCCAGACCGGTGATCTCACGGACAGCCTTAATGACCTTGATCTTCTCGGCGCCGACCTCGGCCAGCACCACGTCGAACTCGGTCTTCTCTTCAGCAGCGGGAGCGGCAGCACCGCCGGCGGCGGGAGCAGCCATAGCGGCGGCGGAGACGCCGAACTCCTCCTCCAGAGCGTGGACGAGCTCGGAGAGCTCCAGAACAGTCAGACCCTTAACCTCTTCGATGAGGGCATTGATTTTCTCAGAAGCCATGATAGGTAACCTCCTAAATAAATGTTTGTAAAAATGTGTGTCGAGTTACTCGACAGCCTCGGCGGCCTCGACAGAGCCGCCCTTCTGCTCGCAGATGGCCTTGATGACGATGGCCAGGCTGGTGATGGGGGCCAGCATGGTGCCCAGAACCTGAGCCTGCAGAACCTCCTTGGAGGGCAGCTCGGCCAGAGCCTTGATCTCGTCCAGGGACAGGACCTTGCCGTCCATGAAACCGGCCTTGATGGTGAACTTCTCACCGTTGAACTGCTTGGCGAACTTGTTGATGACGCGCATGGGAGCGATGGGATCGCCGTGGGACAGGGCCAGGGAAGTGGTGCCGTTCAGGACGGAATCCATCTCCTCCAGACCCACATTGTTGATGGCGAAACGCACCAGGGTGTTCTTCACGACGGCGTAGTCCAGCTCGTTCTTGCGGCACTCGGCGCGCAGAGCGGTGTCCTGAGCCACAGTGATTCCCTTGTAGTCCACAAGCACGCCGCTGCTGGCGGTCTTGAGCTTCTCGGTCAGCTCGGCCACGATGGCCTGCTTCTCGCTGAGAACCTTTGCGTTAGGCATTTGGAATTCACCTCCGTTGAGATTGAGTCCAACTTTTCCGATGCAGACGCAACAAAAAAGCTGTTTTCGCATTCAAAGCAGGCGAAAACAGCACAAAGAATTTTATCCCGTTGTGGCTGCATTCTCGGCAGGATTTCCGGCTTGCGCCCACCTGCTGTCTTTGAACACGGTTAATAGTATATCATCCCGGACAGGCTGTGTCAAGCACAACCTGTCCGAAAATGACATTTTTTTGCGGGGCCTGTCGGCCCGTATCCGCCGCTACGGCGAACTCGTCCCGCTTCCGTTGCTCTCTCACCCTCGAGGCCCCCACGCGAACCCAGCGAAGCGGTTCGCGTGGGGAAAAGGAGCCGCAGCGGAAGGAGTGAGCTTTGCCGCTGGCGGCGAAGCGAAGGATCTGGAGCTTGCGGCGACGCTGTCACGCTGCGGGTTGGGCGCATGGTCGGGTCGCTAAGCGGCCATTCCGCGAAACATGCCGCTGGGCTTCGCCCAGCCTGTTTTTTCGCCTCCATGGCCTCTTAGCTCCCCTATGCGCCTACCCTACGCGCTTCTTGTCACGCTGCGGCGGCTGCGCGACACCACACTGCTTACCCCTCCGCGAAAAACACCTTGCGCCTGCGGCGCAACTGCTTTTTCGTCTGCGGGGTGCGCTGTGCAGCTGCTCCACGGGCCCCCGCGCTTCTTGTTACATCAGCTTCGCGGAATTGATCTTCACGCCGGGGCCCATGGTGGAAGCACACACGCAGGAGCGGATGTACTGACCCTTGGCGGCGGAAGGCTTAGCCTTGACAATGGCACCCATCAGAGCGTTGAAGTTCTCGGTGAGCTTCTCGGCGCCGAAGGAGACCTTGCCGATGGGGCAGTGGATGATGTTGGTCTTGTCCAGACGGTACTCCACCTTACCAGCCTTGATCTCGGTGACGGCCTTGGCCACGTCGGGGGTGACGGTGCCAGCCTTGGGGGAGGGCATCAGGCCCTTGGGACCCAGGACCTTACCCAGACGGCCCACAACGCCCATCATGTCGGGAGAAGCCACGACCACGTCATAGTCGAACCAGTTCTCCTTCTGAATCTTCTCCACCAGGTCCATCTCGCCCACGAAGTCGGCGCCGGCGGCCTTGGCGGCCTCGGCCTTGTCGCCCTTGGCGAAGACCAGCACGCGCTGGGTCTTGCCGGTGCCGTGGGGGAGGACGATGGCGCCGCGCACCTGCTGGTCGGCGTGACGGGAGTCAACGCCCAGCTTCACGTGGAGCTCGACAGTCTCGTCAAACTTGGCGGGGGCGGTCTTCACGACCAGCTCCATGGCCTCAGCGGTATCATACAGAGCGGCCTTGTCGATCAGCTTGGCGCTCTCCTGGTATTTCTTGCCTCTAAACATTGCTCTTTCCCTCCTTCGCCTTAGTCGCCCACGACGATGCCCATGGAGCGGGCGGTGCCGGCGATCATGCTCATGGCCGCCTCGATGCTGGCCGCGTTCAGGTCAGGCATCTTGGTCTCGGCGATCTTGCGGACATCCTCCTTGCTGATGGTGGCCACCTTGGTCTTGTTGGGCACACCGGAGCCGGACTCGATGTTGCACGCCTTCTTGATGAGAACGGCGGCGGGGGGAGTCTTGGTGATGAAGGTAAAGGAGCGGTCGGCGTAGACGGTGATCACCACGGGGATGATCAGGCCCACGTCGTTTTTGGTGCGCTCGTTGAACTCCTTGGTGAACGCGGCGATGTTGATGCCGTGCTGACCGAGGGCGGGACCGACGGGGGGCGCGGGAGTCGCCTTGCCCGCGGGAATCTGAAGTTTCACATAACCAGTAATTTTCTGTGCCATTTGAAACAGCACCTCCTACGATAAATGTGGTTGGAAGCGGAACTGCGGTGCAGTCCCTCCCACGTGCGGGGAATGGGCCGCCCGGCCCGGAGCTCAGTCCTGGACAGGTTCTACCTGGTCCAGCTCAAGCTCGACGGGGGTTTCGCGGCCGAACATGGAGACCACCACCCGGACCTTGCTGCGGTCCAGGTCGATCTCCTCGACCGTGCCCAGGAAGGACTCCAGAGCACCGTCGGTGATTTTGACGTTGTCGCCCACCTGATAGCCGACCACCACCTCGCGCTTTTCCACGCCCAGGGCGGCGATCTCCTCGTCCGTCAGGGGGATGGCCTTGTTGCCGGAGCCGACAAAGCCGGTTGCGCCGCGGATGTTGCGCACCAGATGCCACGTGTCGTCGGTCATCACCATCTTCACCAGCACGTAGCCGGGGAAGACCTTGCGCTCCACGGTTTTTGGGCCGTTATCCGTGATCTCGGTGACCGTCTCCAGGGGGATGCTGACCTCCTGAATCAGGTCGCGCAGGCCGCGGTTCTCCACGGCCTTCTCGATACTGGCGGCCACGGTGTTCTCATAGCCGGAATAGGTATGAACCACATACCACTTCGCATTGTCAGCCATGTCGCACCTTAACCCTTACCAAAGAGATCCAGCAGGGCGGTAATCACGGCGCCGGCGAGGGCATCGAACAGCCAGATACAGATGCCAACGATAATGCAGCAGATGATCACGATGACGGTGTTGTTGACGGTCTGCTTGCGGGTGGGCCACTGGACCTTCTTCAGCTCGCTCCTCATATCCTTGAACCACTTGCCGATGCGAGCGAACACGCCGGGCTTCTTCTTGTCAGCCTTGACGTCCTTTTTCTTATCGGTTTTCGCGGGCTTGTCGGCAGCCTGGTCGGCGGCCTGCTCGAGCTTCTCGTTTTCAGACATTCCGTTTAACCCTTCTTTCTTCTGAGCCATAGCAGCACTCATTACTTGGTTTCGTTATGAACCGTGTGCTTCCTGCAGAAGGGGCAGTACTTGTTCAATTCCAGACGGTCGGGAGTGTTCTTCTTGTTCTTGTTGGTGTTGTAGTTCCGCTGCTTGCACTCGGAGCAGCGCAGAGTGATCTTCACCCGGTTGCCGGCCTTCGCCATGTTCGGCACCTCCTTCATTGTTTGACCGCGCGCAGCAAAAAAGCTGGACACAGCCCTTGGGCCGAATCCAGCAACGTAAAGGCGCATAGACTGCGCCCACTATGTTACGTCACGGTGCGGATTCGGCATGCTTGCCTCCCTATGTCCTCACAGTAAGGGAAGGGTTTTGTACGTCATCACACCGTAAAAATGCGCACAAAAAAAGAGCCCTTTTTCATAGGTGTATCAAGTCTATCACAGCTCATATGGGAAGTCAAGCGCTTTTTCCTTGTTTTTTCCCAAAAAGTACGCTATAGTGGTACGGAAAAGGAGTGGTAGATTTGCGTATTATGGCCATCGATTACGGCGATGCCCGCACCGGAGTGGCAATCTCCGATCCCACCGGCCTGCTGGCCGGCTACACCACGGTGATCCAGAGCCGGAAGGAGGGGGTGGTGGCGGAGGAGCTGGCCCGCCTTGCGAAAGAGCACAGTGTGGACGAGCTGGTAATGGGCTTCCCCCGGAATATGGACGGCACTGAAGGCCCCCGGGCCGAGCTCTACCGGGCCTTTGCCGCCCGGCTGGAGGAGGTCTGCGGCCTCAAGCCGGTGCTCTGGGATGAGCGCCGCACCACGGTGGAGGCCCACGGCATCCTCCATGCCTCGGGCAAGCGGATGAAGCAGCATAAGAAAACCGTGGACGCGGTGGCGGCGACGCTGATTCTGGAGGGATATCTGACCTTCAGGCGGCGGAGCGGCTGTGAGTAAAAGAGGCGTCCACGGTTTCCCGCGCAGCGGGGCGGCGCTTGCGCCATACAAGTATTTTGCGGAGCAAAATCTTGGCGCAGGGGCAATTCACTTGCCCCGAGCATGCCAAAAGGCATCAGGGTTCCCATCCGGCATGGCCGGATGGGAGGGACGCGGTGGCGGCGACGCTGATTCTGGAGGGATATCTGACCTTCAGGCGGCGGGGCGGATGAAGGGGCGAACCTTGTGGCCGCCCCTACATGGTTCGTATGGATATCCCTACGAGCGGCTGAACAGCTCCCGCAGCCCCACCACGATCAGGAAACCGCCGAAGCAGCGGTGGAGCAGCTCCACATCCAGGCCGGTGGCGGCCCAGGCGGCCAGAGCGGTGCCCGCCAGCCCGGCCAGGACGGCGGGCCAGACGGTCTGACGGTCGATATAGCCATTTTTGATGTGGGCGGGCAGGGCGGTGGCGGCAGTGGGAAGAAAGTAGAGCAGGTTGACGCCCTGGGCCAGATTCTGGGGTACCCCGGCAAAGGCAGTCATATAGATGAGCAGCAGGGTGCCGCCGCCGATTCCGAAGCCGGAGAGCACGCCGGTGACGGCGCCGGCCAGGAGGGAGATGGGCCACGCCATCAGAAGAACAGCGCCTTGACGCCGCCGTAGAGGATAAGCAGGGCAAAGGCGCGGCGGAGCCAGACCATATTCAGCTTCTTGAATACCCTTCCACCCACGAAGCCGCCCAGCAGGCCGCCGGCCAGATAGGGGAGGGCCAGCCCAAAGTCCAGTCCGCCCCGAACCCAGTAGATGACGGACGAGAGTGCGCACAGGGGGAGGATAATGGCGATGGACGTGGCGAAGGCGCGGCGCTGCTCCAGTCCACACCAGCGGGTGAGGAGGGGCACCAGCAGCATCCCCCCACCGCCCCCGAAAAAGCCGTTGGCCAGCCCGGCCGCTCCGCCAGCCGCCGCGCTGCGGAGCCGGGAGCCTTTTTTCTGCGTCAAAAAACATCCCTCCATTGGCTTTAGTTTACCAATGGAGGGATGTTTTTATACGTGCAGCCCGGCAAGGGACAGGACCACTTCTCCGGCCAGCATGAGCCCGGCCACCGGAGGCACCCAGGCCACGCTGCCGGGGACGGAGCGGCGGCCGGGGGGCGGCGCCTCCCGCTGGAGGGCGGCCTTCGGCTCCTCCGGCGACCAGAGGACCCGGTGGTGGAGGATGCCGCGGGCGCGCAGCTCCTTGCGTACCACCCGGGCCAGGGGGCAGCCCTCGGTTTTCGACAGGTCGGTGATGCGGAACAGGCCGGGGTCCAGCTTGTTGCCTGTGCCCAGGGAGGAGACGATGGGGACGCCCCGGGTGAGGGCGGTCTCGATCAAATCCAGTTTGCAGGACACCAGGTCGATGCAGTCCACAATGTAGTCCAGCGGCTGGTCGAAGAAGTCCTCCCGCCGCCCCGCCTCATACTTCTCCGCCCGTATGGTGAGGCGGCAGTCGGGATTGATGTCGCGGATACGGTCGGCCATGGCCTGGGCCTTGGGCTGGCCCAGGGTGGAGCGGGTGGCCTCCACCTGGCGGTTCAGGTTGGTCAGACCCACCGTGTCGTGGTCCACCAGCGTGAGGGCGCCCACGCCGGAGCGGGCCAGGGCCTCGGCGCACCAGCTTCCCACGCCGCCCAGACCGAACACGGCCACGTGGGCGGCAGCCAGGCGCTCCATGGCCTGGGGGCCCAAAAGCATCTCTGTGCGGAGAAACCTCTCGTCCATGCAGTTCATCCCTTTCCAAAAACAGGCGGACGGAGCAGCGCTCCGCCCGCCTGTCCCATGATGTCTCTTACTCGCCGAGGTACTTGACGCCGGCGCCCTGGGTGGCCTCCATGTTTTCCGTCAGGCCCTCCAGCCAGGTGTTCAGCTTCTCGTTGGTCAGCGCGTTCTTGCCGGTGAGCTTCCAGACGGGCTCGTCCCAGCCCTCCAGGTAGATGATGTGCCAGCCCTGCTGGCCGTCCTGGGGATTCTCCACCAGACCGGTGTCGCCGATGGCGCGGCCGTCGGCAAAGATCCAGTCGTTGAAGCCCTCGAACATCACGCCGGGCGCGACCTGCTCATACAGGCCGCCGTTGGTGTTGGAGCCGGGATCGTCGGAGTATTCCTCGGCCAGCGCGCCGAAGGACTCGGCAGTCTTGTCGCCCGCCTCCCACTGGGCCAGGATGTCCTCGGCCTCGGCCTTGGCGGCGTCCAGGGCCTCCTGAGTGGGCACCTTGCTCTCGTCCACGTCCTCGGTGGCGGGGTCATCGGCATCGGCCACCTCGGCCTTGATGAGGATGTGGCGGATGTCAGCAGTGGCAGTCTCATCCCGGTAGCGGTTCAACAGCATGACGGCGTAGTAGCCGGAGCTGGACTCCACCACGCCCACATCGCCGTTGGCGCGGCTGTCATCCATCAGCCACTTGCCAAAGCTCTGATAGGAGAGGCTGCTGCCCACCGTGCCGGTGTGCAGGGAGGCGTCGGGATCCGCCTCATAGTCCTCCTTGTCGTCCTCAGACACATAGTCGGGGGCCAGCTCGGCAAAGGCAGTTTCCTTGTCATCGGAGGAATTCACCGCAGCCACAAACGCGTCGGCCTTGGCCTTGGCAGCCTCCATGGCGGCCTTCGTCTCCTCTTCAGTGGGCTCCACCGTGTTGCCGTCCTCGTCGGTGGTGGACGCGGCCTTGCCGCTGAGATAGATATAGCGGTAGTCGTAGGTGTCCAGCGTGGAGGCATTCTCCTCATAGTAGGCCTGAATGTCCTCGTCGGTAATGCCCAGGCTGTCGGCGTAGGCGCTCTGGTAACCGTTCACCAGAGCTTCCCGCTCCACACAGGTCTTGAAGGCGGAGGGGGTCATATACTTGCCGTACATGGCCTTCAGATAGCCGTCATAGGCATAGCCGTAGGACTCGGCAGCCTTTTTGGTGGAGGAGATGGCCTCATCCACATAGGCCTTGTCATCGTCGGACAGGGTGTAGCCGGCCTCAGAGGCGGCGGTCTCCAGGGCAGAAATCTTCTTCAACTGCTCAATGGTACTGTCCAGGAACTGGTCAAAGTAGCTCTTGGTCTGTTCCTCGTCCGTATACTGGGTTCGGAGATCCTTGCTGGGATCAAAAGCGCCGCCGCTGGTGCTGTATGCCTGATTCATATAATAGGTGAAATAATAGTTGACATCGGTGACGGAGTAATCGCGGCCGCCCACCGTCAGAGCGGTCTTGCCGCGCTGGAAGATGCCGGAGTGCCAGATCAGCAGGGCGGCCACCAGCACGGCAACAATGACACCGATGACCGTATAGACAACGGCCTTGCGCTTGGCGGCCTGCTGCTCCTGGAGCTCCTTCCTCTCCTTTTGAGTCAGGCCCTGTGTCGGGTCGCTCTGGCGCGATTTCTTTTCTCTGGATGCGCTCATTTGTAGCTTCAGTCCTCTCATAAGTGTCCCCCCGCGGGAGCAGGGGGCCTGGCTATAGACATTCTGACATTATACAGGAAATGCCGCACTCTTTCAAGAGCGAAAACAGGTTTTACACTTTGTTCAAATGCCGGAAATAAGAAAAACCCCACGAAACAGCGTTTCGTGGGGGCCCCGCTCTGGCCGTGCGGATCCATTTAAAACCTGCACAAAGTGGCAGGTGGGTTGCCTCCATGTCGCTTCGTTGCTTCCAACTTCCAGCCGTCCCTCGGAGGGGCGCCGGGAGGCCTGCAGTCCACGCCATGAGGTGGGCATCCCGTTTCAGAGATGTGGGTTTAAATAAAACCCGTCACGCACCGAGCAGGAAAAAATTATGCGTCCGAGCCGTCCTCCTCCGCGAAGAGGGACTCCATAAACTGCTGATACACCAGCTCCAGCTCCTCCTCACTGTCCAGGGTGGAGAGCTGTTCCTCGCCGTCTGCCTCGATCACCTTGAGGATCACCAGGCCGTATTCCTCATCCAGATCCACATCCTCTACAGAGCCGTCCTCTTTCCCCTCCACGGCCGGGAAAAAGGCCATGTAGGTCTGGCCGTTGTACTCTAGTGTGTCCAGATGCTCCAGCTCAAATTCATTGCCGTCCTCATCAGTGACGGTGATGAAATCAGGGCCAAATTCTTCACTCATATTGGGCACCATACCTTCCTTTTCTTCGTCTCTTATTGTAGCCTGTTGCGCCCAAAAATGCAAGAGTGGGATCTGCCAAATTTTTGACGAAGCCTATATTCATCCTTTATTGGAAAGAATTAGGGTGGACAAGCTGGAGGAATATGCTATAATATCAGCAATCGCCGCATGCGATGGGGCGATCCTGCAAGCATACGTGTTCCACCGAAAAACGGAGGTGTCATTTTGGCGTCAACATCCAATCAGGGCTCCAATCCGAACCGGGGCAGGAAGCGGAGGCGGCCGTCCACGGCTGCGGTGGTTGCGGGCACGGTAGGGAAGGTGCTGGGCACCTTCCTCCTGATCTGCGTGATCACGGGGGCTATCCTGCTCTGCTTTGCCGCGGTCTACATCAAGACGGTCATCATCCCGCAGGCCCATCTGGAGGCCAATTTCGTCATGAACCAGACCAGTACGATTTATTATAAGGATTCCACTACGGGGGAATATGTGGAGCACCTGTCCCTCCATGGAACAGAAAACCGCCAACTGGTCGACTTTGAGGAGATCCCAGATAATCTGATCAACGCCACCGTGGCCATCGAGGACGAGACGTTCTGGAAGCACCACGGCGTCAACTGGAAGCGTACCCTCAAGGGGGTGCTGCTCATGTTCACCGGCGGCGATATTCAGGGCGGCTCCACCATCACCCAGCAGCTCATCAAGAATGCCACCCAGTACGACGATGTGACGGTAAAACGGAAGATTCTGGAGATCTTTACCGCCTTGGACTTTGACAAGACCTACTCCAAGGAGCAGATTCTGGAGTGGTACCTCAACTATATTTACCTGGGAGAGGGCTGCTACGGCGTGGCCACGGCGGCCCAGAACTACTTCGGCAAGGAGCTGTCGGAGTTGGATCTGGCTGAGTGCGCCAGCCTGATCTCCATCACCAACAACCCCTCGGCCTACAATCCCTATCGCTATCTGGAGAACAACCAGTACCGCGCAAGGCTGGTTCTGGGCAAGATGCTGGAGCTGGGGAGCATCAACCAGTCCGAGTACGACGAGGCCATGGCCGAAATTGATGATCTGGCCTCCCATCTGGAACGGAGCACCAATGAGGCCAGGCCCGCCACCATCTACAACTGGTATGATGAGCAGGTCATCACCGACGTGATGAACGACCTCATAGAGAAGTACGGCTACTCCGAGCAGGTGGCCTCCGACATGGTCACCTCCGGCGGACTGAATATTTACGCCTGTGTGGACCCGGAGATCCAGTCCATCGTGGAGTCGGTCTACTCCGACCGCAGCAACCTTCAGCTCACCAGCAAGTCGGGGCAGGCGATCCAGTCGGCCATCGTAATCATTGACCCCCAGGGCAACATCGTTGGGCTGGCCGGCGCCCTAGGCGAAAAGAGCAGCAACCGGGGCTGGAACTACGCCAGCCGCTCCCTGCGGCAGCCGGGCTCCTCCATCAAGCCGCTGAGCGTCTATGCGCCCGCTCTGGAGAGCGGGGTGATCAGTCCTGCATCCGCTTTTGACGACTATCCGGTGCAGCTCCTCAGCGGCAAGGCCTGGCCGCTGAACAACCCCCAGACCTACCGGGGGAGGATGACCGTAGCGGCGGCGCTGGAGGTGTCCTCCAACCCGGTGGCCGTGCGCACCCTACAGAACCTGGGTGTGAAGAATTCCTTCCAGTTCATGGAGGAGAAGTTCCATATCGATCTGGAGGACGGCCGCACCGTCAACGGACAGGTGATGAACGACCTGGGGGCCAGCCAGCTCGCTCTGGGCGGCCTCACCGACGGCGTGAGTGTGGTAGACATGGCCGCCGCCTACTCCGTGTTCCCACGCAACGGCCTGTATGTGGAGCCCCGCACCTACACCAAGGTCACCCGTGTGCTGGACGACGGCACGGAGGAGGTTCTGCTGGACAATACCCAGAATCAGCCCGAGGCGGTTCTCTCCGAGGAGACCACCTGGTATATCAACGACATGCTGAAAAATGTGGTTACAGGGAAATTCGGCGGGGCAACCGGCACCGGGGCCCAGCTCTCAGGTATGACGGTGGCCGGCAAGACCGGCACCACCAACTCCAATAACGATAAGTGGTTTGTGGGCTATACTCCCTACTATACCGCCGCGGTCTGGGTGGGCTATAACAACCCGGAGCGCATCAGCTCCAGCAATAACCCGGCTGTGTCCATGTGGAAGAAGGTCATGGCCCCCATCCATGAGGGGCTGGAGAACAAGTCCTTCCCGGCCGCCGGCAGTGAACAGAAGAGCGTCAGCATCTGCATGGACAGCGGCCTGCGGGCCACTGAGGCCTGCCTGAACGATCCCAGAGGCAGCCGGGCCCGCACCTTCACCTTGTTCAGCGACGACGTGCCCGCCGAAACCTGTAGTCTCCACAAGGAGGTGGAGGTTTGCACCGGCAGCCCGGTGCTGGGCGGCGACGGCACGGCGATTGAGGGCCTGTATCATCTGGCGGGAGAGTTTTGTCCCCGGCAGGCCGACGAGGGCGCAGGAGTCACGGAGGGCACGGTCAAGACCATCGGCATCCTGGATTACAGCCGGGAGAGCGTGGGCGGGGCCGCCGCCAAGGACAGCAGTTACCTCTACAGCTTCCTGGAGGCCCAGGGGACCTGTGACGTCCACACCACCGCGCCCCAGCCCCAGGAGCCGGAGGAGTATGATCCCAACAGCTTTGTGATCAGTGATCCCTCCACCTGGCCGCCGGTCAACGACCCCAGGTACGAGAATTTTGACCCGGAGAACCCGGCCACCTGGCCCAACGCGGGACAGCCGTCTGAGACCCCGTCTCCCGGGGAGAGCGGCCAGCCCAATCCACCCGAGACCAGCACAAGCCCCACACCGTCTCCCGTACCCACGCCGGTGGAGACGCCCCCGGACGAGCCCTATATCCCGGCGGATGGTACGAAATAAAGAAACAAACAGCCCGCGGCATGTGCCGCGGGCTGTTTGCTTAAGGTCCGAACAGGCTGTGCAGGAGGCCGGAATCCCAGAGCTGCCGGGCCAGCACGGCGGCCAGTGGGGCGAGAAGCATTCCAAGAACTCCGAGCGCCTGAAAGCCCACATACATGCAGACCAGGGCAGCCAGGGGAGGGAGCCCCACCCGCGCCCCCACCAGACGGGGCTCCAGCAGGCTTCGCACGAGAGAGATAACGGAGTAAAGCACCAGCAGGCCCACGCTCATCCGCACGTCGCCCCCCAACAGGGCGAGCACTGCCCAGGGCAGCAGTACGGTGCCTGTACCGAAGACCGGCAGGGCGTCCACCAGAGCCACAAGTCCGGCCAGAAGGAGGGACAGCTCCACCCGCAGCAGCAGGAAACCGGCGGCGAGCTCGCCGAAGGTGATCAGCATCAGCAGGCCCTGGGCTTTCAGCCAGCCGCCCAGCGCCTCCCTCAGACCGCCGGCCACCCGGCCCAGCCGTGTCCGCCACGGCGGGGGAAGGCGGCGGCGCAGGCCGTCCAGCAGAGCGGGACGGCCTGCGCTGGTGAAATAGGTGGCCAAAACTGTCGTAAAGAGAAAAAGAGCGGCGGCGGGAAGGGCCGAAGCCAGCCCTGTCACCGCCCCGGCCAGGGCGTCATAAAAGCGGTTGGGCAGGGCAATGCTCTGCTCCAGAAGGCCCTCCAGGGCATCACGGGCCAGGGTTTGGAACTGAACGGGCAGGGCGATGAGGAACCGGTAGGCCCAGCGCTCCAGCCCGTCGGCCAGCGTGGGCAGCCCGGCCAGCAGGGTGGGCAGGCGGCCCAACAGCAGGGAGAGTTCGTAGCCTACCCGCCATACCACCAGCGCCAGCCCTCCCAGAACAGCGGCGGTGAGAGCCGCGGTACACAGTGCGGCGGCGCCCCGCCGGGGCAGGTGCAGGCGCTCCATCAGAAGGCGTACGGCGGGCTCCAGCAGGGCGGCAAGGCCGAAGGCCAGCAGGAAGGGGAGCAGCCAGGGGAGGAGAAAGCGCAGGGCCAGCCACAATCCGGCCAGGGCCAGGGCGGCATAGAGCAGGCGGAGCAGAAAGCGCAGGTGTCTGTTTTCCGGCAAAAGACAGCCTCCTCTCCTGAAAATCGGTGAGAATACACAAAAACGGCATGGGCGGATCGGCAGAAATCGGCAGAGTTGGCAGGGGCTTTGCCCTTGCGGCGGGCGGGAGGGTGTGCTACAATAGACCACAAAGGATAAACAAATGGCTTTCTCACGTGGACATATGGGCGGGAGGTACATAGAATGGGTAAGTCACCCAGTTATTTCATCGTGGAGTCCAGCGCACTGCCAGAGATTTTTCTGAAGGTGGCGGAGGCCAAGCGGCTGTTGGAAACCGGCGAGGTGGACACGGTCCACTTGGCCACCCGGCGGGTGGGCATCAGCCGCAGCGCATTTTATAAATACAAGGATGCGGTGCGGCCCTTCAATGACATGCTGCATGGGCGGATCGTCACCTTTCAGTTCCTGCTCAAGGACGAACCAGGGGTGCTGTCCGCCGTCTTGAATATCTTTGCCCAGACGGGTGGGAATATTCTCACTATCAACCAGTCCATACCAAGCAACGGCTGTGCTGCGGTGACGGTGGGGGCGGAGACCTCGGGGCTGCGCATCGCGCTGGAGGAGTTACTGAACCAGGCCCTGGAGATAGAGGGAGTCCTGCGCTGTGAGATTTTGGCGGGCTGACGGCCCGGACAGGAGGAAGACAGAATGGTGAACGTGGCAATTTTAGGATTTGGCGTGGTGGGCTCCGGTGTGGCTGAAGTGCTGGACACCAACGGACGGCACATTGAGGGCAAGGTGGATGATCTGATCCGCCTGAAATATATTCTGGATGTGCGGGATTTCCCAGACAGCCCCTTTGCAGGCAAGGTGGTGCATGATTTTTCCGTGATTGAGCAGGACCCTGAGGTGTCCATCGTGGTGGAAACCATCGGCGGGGCCAAGGCGGCGCTGGATTTCACCCGCCGGGCCCTGCAGGCGGGCAAAAGTGTCATTACCTCCAACAAGGAGCTGGTGGCGGAGCACGGCTGCGAGCTGCTGCGGCTGGCCCAGGAGAAGGGGGTCAGCTATCTGTTTGAGGCCAGTGTGGGCGGCGGCATCCCCATCATCCGCCCCCTGAACCAGTGCCTGGCCGCCAACGAGATCGAGGAGATCACCGGTATCCTCAACGGTACGACCAACTATATCCTCACCCGTATGATCCGGGCGGGGCTGAGCTTTGACGACGCTCTGAGGGAGGCTCAGGCCAACGGCTACGCCGAGCAGGACCCCACCGCCGACATTGAGGGCCACGACGCCTGCCGGAAGATCTGCATCCTGGCCTCCCTGGCTTTCGGGCGGCATATTTACCCCCGGCAGGTGCCCACGGAGGGCATCACCGGCGTCACCCTGGCCGACGTGGCCTATGCCGACTCCTGTGGAAAGAAGCTCAAGCTGCTGGGGCGGGCTATTCGCCGGACCGACGGGAAGGTGTGCGCCTATGTGGCCCCACACCTGGTGGACCGGGAGAACCCCCTCTCCGGTGTGGAGGATGTATTCAACGCCATCGCCGTACGGGGCAACGCCATCGGCGATGTGATGTTCTACGGCCGGGGGGCGGGCAAGCTGCCCACCGCCTCCGCCGTGGTGGCCGACGTGATCGACGCGGCCAAGCACCGGGACGAGAAGAAGCGGATGTTCTGGGCCGAGGGCGGGGACGATACGGCGGTGCCGCCCGACGGGCTGGAGAGCCGCTGGTACCTCCGGGGGACCGGGGTACAGGCGGCGGAGGCCGCCTTCCCGGACAGTACCCGGCTGAGCCGCCCCGGAGCGCCGGCGGACGAGTTCGCGCTGGTCACCCCGCCCATGACCCGGGCTGCCCTGGAGGCCCGGCTGACGGGTATGACGCCCGGCTCCATGTTCCGGGTGCTGGACTGAGCGCATAGAATGTCGCGGAGGAGCGCGCCTCCTCCGCGACGGACGGATATTCCTGATTTAGGGGGTACATATACCAATGGGACTCATCGTTCAAAAATTCGGCGGCAGCTCCGTTGCGGATGCCGACCGCATCCGCAACGTGGCCCGCATCATAACCGAGACCTACCGCCGGGGCCACCGGGTCGTGGCGGTCCTCTCCGCCCAGGGCGACACCACGGATGATCTGATTGCCAAGGCCGCGGAGATCAACCCCAACGCCTCCAAGCGGGAGATGGATATGCTGCTGTCCACCGGTGAGCAGATCTCCTGCTCCCTGTGCGCCATGGCCATCGAGGCCATGGGCTACCCGGTGGTCTCCCTGACGGGCTGGCAGGCGGGCTTCCGCACCAACTCCTCCTATGGCGACGCCCGCATCAAGCGCATCGATACGGAGCGGGTGCTGGCCGAGCTGGACAAGAACACCATTGTCATCGTCACCGGCTTCCAGGGCCTCAACAAGTATGAGGATATCACCACCCTGGGCCGGGGCGGCTCCGATACCTCGGCGGTGGCCCTGGCCGCTGTGCTCCACGCGGATCTCTGCCAGATTTATACCGACGTGGACGGCGTCTACACCGCAGATCCCCGCCACGTCAAAGGGGCGCGGAAGCTGGAGGAGATCACCTACGACGAGATGCTGGAGCTGGCCACCCTGGGCGCCCAGGTGCTCCACAACCGTTCGGTGGAGATGGCCAAGCGCTACGGCGTCAACCTGGAGGTCCTCTCCAGCTTTTCCGGCAAGCCCGGCACCAAAGTCAAGGAGGTTGCAAAAACCATGGAAAAACTGCACGTCAGCGGCGTAGCCTGCGATAAAAATGTGGCCCGTGTGGCCGTGGTGGGGCTGGCCGACGAGCCGGGCATCGCTTTCAAGATCTTCTCCCTGCTGGCCAAGGAGCGGATCAATGTGGACCTCATACTCCAGTCCATCGGCCGCAATAATACTAAGGATATCAGCTTCACCGTGAGCATTCAGGATGTGGAGCGCTGCAAGCAGCTCCTGGATGAGCACAGGGATTTCCTTCAGTTCGACCATGTGGATGTCAACGACAAAATTGCCAAGGTCTCCATCGTGGGAGCGGGCATGGTCCACAACCCCGGCGTGGCGGCCAAAATGTTTGAGGCCCTGTACAACGCGGGCATCAATATCAGCATGATCTCCACCAGCGAGATCAAGGTGTCCGTCCTGGTGGATATCAACGAGGCCGACCGGGCAGTGCAGGTCATCCACGACCGCTTCTTCCACGAGTTCGGCGGTAACTAAAAATACAAAGGCGGCGGCGGTCCCATGTGGGACCGCCGCCGAGGCTGTCGATAACCCCTCCTGCCGAAGGATTCGGAGGGAAGGATAGTGTGAAAGGGAACCGTCAGGGTTCCCTTTCGCGTTGGATCAAACAACTTTTGAAACTTTTCTGAAGTTTCAAAAGTTCAACAGCCTGTCGAAAAGACCTTTTCGACAGGCTGAGCGGCGCCGGTTCCATATGGGAACCGGCGCCGCCTCTTGTATCTATCAGGCGTTGAATACATACTTGTCCAGGCGGGCAAAGGCCTCCTGAACACGGGAGAGGGGGAGGGCAAGATTCATGCGGATGTGGCAGGGGCCGTGAAAACGGCGGCCATCCTGCCAAGCTACCCCTACATCAGAGCCAGCCTTTTGCAGCTCTTCAATGGTCTTCCCATGTGCTTCACACCATTTGGTGCAGTCGAGGAAAAGCATATAAGTGCCCTGAGGCTTGGTGACCTGAATACCTTTGTATTGCTCCCAAATGTGTTCGCAGGCGAAGTCCACATTATTCGCGAGTACCTGGTTCAACTCATCCACCCACTCGTAGCCCTCCGGCTTGTAGGCACCGATCAGGGCGTGCATGGAAAGTACGTTTATCTCGTTGTAGTGGCACAAGGAGCTCTCCTTATCCACCCGATCTCGGAGCCACTTGCTGTAGATGATGTGGTAAGACCCGATCAGGCCCGCCAGATTGAACGTCTTGGAGGGAGCATAGAGGGCCACTGTGTGCTCCTTGGCGTAGCTGTTGACCATCTGTGTGGGGATGTGCTTCTGACCGGGGCGGATGATATCAGACCAGATCTCGTCCGAGATAACATAGACACCATGCCGCTGGAAGATCTCCATGGCCTTCTCCAGCTCCCAACGCTCCCAGACCCGGCCTGTGGGGTTGTGGGGGGAGCAGAATAGTGCGGTGTGAATGTGGTTGGCCACGATCTTCTTCTCCATGTCCTCGAAGTCCATGCGCCAAATGCCTTGCTCGTCCTGAACCAGTGGAGAGAGGACGATGGAATACCCGGCATTGGTCAGACAGGATGTAAAGCCGCTGTAGGTGGGGGAGTGAACCAGCACGTTGTCACCCCTGGAGCAGAGTACATTGAGTGCGCTGACCACACCACCCAGCACGCCGTTTTCATAGCCGATGTGCTCCTTGGTTAGGCCAGTGACACCGTTGCGCTTCTCGTGCCACTGGACGATGGAATCATAGTATTTGTCGGTGGGAAAGAAGTACCCGAAGGAAGGGTGCTGAGCCCGGGCGATAATCGCCTCTGTGATGGTGGGGACCACAGGGAAGTTCATATCTGCCACCCACATGGGGATTATATCAAAGCCTTCCTTTGGCCTTGCGGGCGCAATGACATGGGCACCCACATTGTCATAGGCCGCTGCATCCTTTCCGCGGCGGTCCAATATGCTGGTGAAATCATACTTCATTTTGTAATCCTCCTTCGTCTTTTTTACGACCGATGCCAGTCAAAATTGCGGCCCAGTATACTACAATCAGGCCAATACAGAAAAAGTTGTAGGGAATAAAATTCAACATGGTAAAGTCATCGCCCACAACACCGGTTCCCATTGCAACCGCCAGTGCGGTCAAGGTGTTGACGCCGTGGGGAACCATCCAGGAGATGCCGCTGGCAAAGCCCGCGATATAGTTGGCGGCGCGGGTTCGGGCAATATGGAAGGGCTTCATGATGTTGCGGACGATGGGGCTGATAAAGGCGATCGTGGACATACCGCTGCCAATGATCGCACAGAAAATACAGGTGAACACCCCGGAAACCGTTTCCGCCATTCTGGGGGTCTTGGCGTGTCTGACCATAAAGGTCTGGAAACTGTCCAGCACGCCCACCTCCTCAGTCAGTGCGAGTACTACGAAGATCAGGGCCATAAAGACTAAAACATCCATCAGGCTGAGGGTACCGGAGGCCAATAGGCCGTCAGCGGCAAAGATGCTCGCCACGTCCGAATAGCCCAGGATCAGCAACAGGATGATGCCCAGCAGATCGCCTACCACAAGGGCTACCAAGAAGTTTGTCTTGCGCAGGATGAGTACGGCCACCAGGATGGGAATGATGATAAAGATAAGGCCCAGGGAGGAGGAACTGTCCACACTTAGGGAGGCCAGATCAACCCCCTTGGTTGTTGCAAGACCAAATACAAAGAACAGGATGAGGGCGGGTATCCCTGCGGCCAGACTGTACCAGACACGGGTGCGCACCGCGGCGATGATATCCACCTCCTGTCCGATGGAGGAGGTGATGGTCACGTCGGAAATGGGGGAGAGGTTATTACCGAACTCGGAGCCGGAACAGATGGCACCCAGGACTAGGCCGGCGGGACAGCCCATCTGCACACCCATTGGGAACAGCATGGGCATCGTGGCCAAGAGGGCGGCCGCCGAGCTGCCCGTCACAGTGGACATTACCGCACACAGTACGAAGGTCACGCAGGGGATAATGGCAGGTGGGATATTGACCAGACTCACAAGATAGACCAGGCCATCCACCAGGTGGGCGGCCGTTAGGATCTGTGACAGGATACCGGCCGCAATGAAAATGGGAAATAGCATGGTGAAGGACGGATTAGCAAAGCCTTTCATAACTGCTTTCGCATAGCGGTTTTTATCCTTAAACACGAGCAGACCAATGACCATGGCCATGAAGCCTGCTCCCCAGAAGTTTCGTAGGGAACTCATTCCGGTAAAGCAGAGGACAACGATTGCTGCGATCATTCCCAGCAGTGGAAGTATCCCGCCGACCTTCCCTCCATAGGTTTCTGCGTACTTTTTTTCAGCTTCCATTTGACATCTCCCTCTCTTGGTGATTTGCTAAATCCTTAATAATTAAGCATCTTTATAATATGACAAATAAGAAATAAGTCAAGAAAATTTTTATATATTTTAGATACTTCTTTATAGTGAATAAATATTTGGCTTTTGTTTTGTGGATTATCCACAACAAAGAAGCCGGGCGGTCATACCCCCGGCTTCTTTTGTGTCTATCCTAAATAATCCCGGCTCCGCCTCACATCATCCTGATATGCCTCGTTCAGTTTCCGCTGTACCATCAGATGGTGTTCCAACTCCTCGGGAGAAAAATTGCTCAACAATTGAAAGGTGGCCTCCTGACAGGACTGGTTGAAAGCCGTGTGCGCCTGGTAGACCTGTTTGCCGCTCTCGGTCAGGTATAGATTATAAATCCGGTTGTTCTCTGCGTTGCGTACCTGCTCCACCCAGCCCTTGGCCCGCAGCTTGCGCACGATCTGGGAGCAGGCGCTGGGAGTCTTTTTCAGAATGGCGGCCAGCTCGGTGACGGTAATCTCCGGGTGCTCACCGATGAGGTCGATGATATGGGCCTCCGACTGATAGAGAATGTGAGCCCCGTAACGGTGGGGGAGGGAGTCGTATTCATACATCAGGTCATAGGCCTCGTCCTGGGCCGCCCAGATTTGTCCGAGCAGGGCCTCCCGCTGCTGTTCCATAGTCCGCGTCCTCTTTTCTGTCAAACTGTTCCTATTATAGCTGGTTTAGGCCGGGGATGCAAGACGGGACGGGCGTTCATTTGCCGTCGTGGCTGACGGCCCGGTTGATGGCGGAGAGGATGCCCTTGAGGGGGGCCAGGTTGATGTTATGGCTCATGCCTACGCCGAACCAGTCCCTGCCGTTCTCGTCCTGGAGGTGGATGTAGGCCACAGCCTGGGAGTCAGAGCCCTGCTTGACGGCGTGCTCCTTGTAGTCGATGAAGGTGAAGCGGTCCATCTTCTGGCCGTGGATAGCGTTGAAGAAGGCGTCAATGGGGCCGTTGCCGGAGCCCTGAACCTGGAACACGGTGTCGGTGTGGCGGATGGTGCCGGCGAAGGTGACGTGGGAGTGGCCCTCCTCGTCGGTAAACTCGGCGAAGGAGTGCTGCACCAGCTGATAGGGCTTTACCGCGTCGATGTAATGGGCCTTGAACAGGTCGTAAATGGCGTTGGGCTTCAGCTCCTTGCCCACCCGGTCGGTCTCCACCTGGACGATGTGGCCGAACTCGGGGTGCATGGCCTTGGGGAGATCGAAGCCGAAGGAGTGCTGCATGACGAAGGCGGAGCCGCCCTTGCCCGACTGGGAGTTGATGCGGATGATGGGCTCGTACTGGCGGCCCACGTCGGCGGGATCGATGGGCAGATAGGGCACCTCCCAGTACTCGGTGCCGCTCTCCTCCATGTAGCGGGTGCCCTTGTTGATGGCGTCCTGGTGGGAGCCGGAGAAGGCGGTGAACACCAGCTCACCCACATAGGGCTGCCGCTCGCCGATCTTCATCTTGGTGACCCGCTCGTACACGTCGCGGATTTTATTGATGTCGGAGAAGTCCAGCTTGGGGTCCACGCCCTGGGTGTAGAGGTTGAGGGCCAGGGTCACCATGTCCACGTTGCCGGTGCGCTCGCCGTTGCCGAACAGGGTGGCCTCCACCCGCTCGGCCCCGGCCAGCAGGCCCAGTTCAGCGGTAGCCACGCCCTCGCCCCGGTCGTTGTGGGGGTGCAGGGAGATAATGGCGCGGTCCCGGCCGGGCAGCCTGGAGATAAAGTACTCAATTTCGTCAGGGAAGTAGTTGGGCATACAGTTCGCCACGGTGGTGGGGAGGTTGAGGATCACCTTGCGCTCCGGCGTGGCACCGATGGCCTCGATCACCGCCTGGCAGATCTCTACGGCGGCGTCCATCTCGGTGCCCATGAAGGACTCCGGGGAGTACTCGTACCGCAGATCCATCCCCGCGTCGAGGGCGGGCTGGCTCAGCTCCCGGATGAGCCGGGCGGCGTCCACGGCGATCTTTTTTACGCCCTCCACGTCGGTGTGGAAGACCACCTTCTGCTGGAGGGTGGAGGTGGAGTTGTAGAAGTGGAAGATCACATGCTTGGCCCCGTCAATGGCCTCGAAGGTGCGGCGGATGAGGTGCTCTCTGGCCTGTACCAGCACCTGAATGGTCACGTCGTCGGGGATGTGTCCACCCTCGATCAGGGTGCGGATGAACTCGTACTCCGTCTCGGAGGCGGAGGGGAACCCCACCTCGATCTCCTTGACGCCGATGTCCACCAGGGTGTGAAACAGCTCCAGCTTCTCCCGGACGTTCATGGGGTCAATGAGGGCCTGGTTGCCGTCCCGCAGATCCACCGAGCACCAGACGGGGGGCGCTTTCAGCTCCCTGTCGGGCCAGGCGCGGCGGGCCATCTTGAGGGGGACGAAGGGGATGTACTTCTCGTGTGCGGGCTTCATAACAATTCCTCCTGTTCACTGGGGCCAGGGTACGAAAAAACGCCCCTGACCAAATTCCTGGTCAGGGGCGTAAAATTTACGCGGTACCACCCTGCTTCCGCCCATTGTCACCAAGGGGCGCTCATGGCCTCCAACAAGGCCGCGGCCGGTAACGTGGCCGTGACGGCCCGCCCTACTGCCTGGGGTTCGGACGGGCGGCTCCGGGCTCAGTATCCGCGCGCTTCCCCGCGCCGGTTCGCACCGACCACCGGTTCTCTGAGCGGGACGGGACGCGCCTTCTTCCCATCATTGCCTGTTTGGGATGTAATTGCACTTATTTTAGCCGGGGAAAGGGAATTTGTCAAGAGGCAGTTTCCGTGCCGGGGAGGGAGGGCTCCAGCGCGATGGAGCGGCAGCTTCCGTCCTGCCAGGAGCCCCAGGGGTAGCAGTCCGGGGGGTGGTTGCCGTACAGGCTGGAGGTGTAGCCCCCCAGGTATTCCAGGCCGTCGGCGGTGTAGACTGCCAGGAAATATTCCGATTTCGTGCTCGGACAAGGGCCAGTGATGGCCAGCCGGGTTCCGTCATAGCACAGGCTGAGCCTGGAGGAAGGGGTGCTCAAGGGACAGCCCAGGGAGGACTGGAGGGAGGTGTCCGCCGTAAAGTCCACCACCCATGCGCCGCTCCGACGGTTGAGCACGGCCAGAAAGTCGCCCGCGGACAGGAGGCAGAAAGAGCCGTCAGACTGTGGGAACACCTGTGGGTGGGGCGCGCCCTCCGCCGCGGGAAAGAGCTCCTGGGTGGCAACAGGGGTGAGCGTGGCTGCATCCAGCAGGGTGAGAAGAACCGCGCCCTTCTCCTCGGTGAGAAGAAAGAGGGTACCGTCCCCATCCGACCAGAAGGCCATGGCCCGGCCTCCGTTGGGGATGGAGTAGACGGTCTCCAGGTCGCCGCCGGGGGAGAGCCGGTAGATCCCCCAGCCGCCGGGAATTCCGCTGCCGTCCAGAGCCTTGGCCATGGAGCCGCCGGCACAGAGGGCAAACAGGACGCCCTCCCCGGTGCTCACGCAGTCCGCCTGAAGGGTGAGCAGGCTGCTGTCCAATGTGAGAAAGTGGGCGCTCAGTAGCTGGCCGGAGGCGTCCGGGGTCATGCTGATCTCCATGGCAAGACCTTCGGGCACCGGAATGGGAAAATAGGCGCGAAAACGGCGGGTCAGCTCCTCCGCGTTGATGGAGGTATCGTACTGGGAAGTTCCAAACTCACGGTCAGCCGCCCAAGCTGTGTACGCGAGACGATCCGCAGAGAGGGGGAAATCGGTCAGATAATCGGCCAGTTGGATCTCACGTTTAATACTGATGAGACCATTGTGTTCGGTATAGGTCTCGTCTCCGGGCAGGGGAGAGGTCTGGGCGGAGAGCTCCGCCCACAGCGCCCGCAGCCCGGTGGAGGGACTGTCCGGCGCAATATCCAGGAAATTCAGGCCGGGAGAGAGCCCCAGCACATCCTCGTCCAGCTCAATGATCCAGCTCTGCTTCTGGCCGGAGTAGGAAAAGCGGGTTTCGGCCTCCTCCGGCGCGGCGGCAGGAAAGGTGCTGTGCCAGAACAGGTGATAGCCGCAGGTGGACACCCAGGTGAGCTCCACCCCGTCGGCGGCCGCGGGGTCCCCGGCTAGGATTTCCGCCCGGTAGGACACCGCCTCCCGGCGGCCCTGCACGGCGGCGCAGGCCCCCGCCAGCAGTCCGGCGGACAGAGCGGTCAGGAGGACAAAGAGCAGCAGGGATTTCCGCATGGCTATTCCTCCCCTCCGCCGTCCATCCGCTCCAGCGCCTGGAGCACCCGGCCGGGCTCATAGCCGCAGGCCGACCGGACATAGTCCATCAGGCTCTGGCTCCGCTCCTCCAGCGCGGCGGTGGTCACGTCCCCGGCGATCCGTCCCGACCGGAGGAGCACCGCCCGGCTGATGAAGTGCTGCACCTCCTCCAGCAGATGGGTGGACAGGAGGATGGTCTCGGTGGGCTCCAGGATACCCAGCAGCACCCTGTAGAAGTCCTCCCGGTTGAACACGTCGTTGCCGGCGAAGGGCTCGTCCATGAGAATGTAGTCCGCCCCCTGACACAGGGCCAGAATCACCTCAAACTGGTTCTTCTGCCCGGTGGAGAAGCCGCGCAGGGCCCGCTTTTCCGGCAGGCGGAAGAAGTCCATCAGCATCTGGAAGCGGCCGGCCCGGAAGGCGGGGAAGTGTTCGGCGCAGAAGTCCCGGTGCCCGGCGGCAGTGAGGCCGGGGAAGAAGGAATGCTCACAAGTGGCGAAGGAGAGGCGGGCGATGTTTTTGGGGGTGATGGGCTGCCCGTCCAGAGTAACCGACCCGAACCCGTACCGGAGCAGGCCCAGAATGCACTTGAGCAGGGTGGTCTTGCCCGCGCCGTTGGGGCCGAAGATACCCACGATCTCCCCGGGCCCCACGGACAGGCTCACATCCTCCAGGGCCTGCTGACAGCCCCGGTACTTTTTGGATACATGGCTCACTTCAAGCATGGTTGCCTCCAATCCAGCCCAGCGGCAGGCCTCCCCAGGGCTCCGGGGGCAGGTGGCCCGCAGGTGTCAGGTGGTAATAGCACAGTGCGCACAGCAGGATGACGGCGGCCGTCAGTGCCGCGCCCAGCAGCAGGGCCAGGGCGGGGGCGGACAGGCAGCGCCGCCACAGCTCTCCGAACTGGGGGAGCAGCCGCATCCGGTAGATGCTCCGGCCGCCCTGGTAGTGGCAGAGAAAATGGTAGACGGCCACCCCGGCCAGGGAGAGGGCCAGCGCCAGAAAACAGAGCAGCGGCCCATAGAGCAGGCTGGGAAAGGGGGGCACCAGGGTGCCGGGCAGGAGCACCCGCACCATCGCGCCGTCCGGCCCCATGGTGCCGTTGTAGCCGTAGAGGGCCCGGCGGGCCGGGAGGTACTGGCACAGGAAGAGCACCAGTCCGGCACCGGCGGACAGGAGAAGGCCCGTCCAAAGCAGAAACCGCTCCTGCTTCCAGGGGATGCCGAGGGGAAACCAGGACTCATTCTTCATAGGGATCCCTCCTCAAAATCTGGCAGAGGGAGGCGGCCAGGGCGCACAGGCTGACAAAGAGCAGGACGGGCCCCAGGACAGAGGGCAGACCGTCCGCGGAGTAGAAAATGCCGTCGTAGAGATAGGGGCGGAGGAACTCCGCCGGCCCGCCGAATTCAAAGGAGCCCATGGGCAGGGGAAAGCAGAGGGCGGAGAGCGCCGCCAGGGGCAGAATGGCGAAGGCCCGGCGGCCCATGCGCCGCTGGAAGGAGAAGCTGGCCGCCGCCGTCCCCAGGGCGGCGCACATGGACAGGTTGCGCACCCAGAGGAGACAGTCGTCCAGGGGCAGCAGGCTGTGGAGATAGGGGTCGCGGTAGCAGGCCAGGAACAGAGCCTGGGGGCCGGAGAACTCCGGTGCCAGACGGGGGAGGGCGGCGGCGCAGAGAGCCAGCAGGGTGCCCAGGTGGGCCGCCCAGAAGAACAACAGGCAGAAAAAGCCGTAGCCGGCCCACAGCAGGGTGAGGGCCCTGTGCCCCACTGACAGTCGCCGCAGGGTATAGCTCACCCGGGAGGAACCCTCCCACCCCAGAAAGGCCAGCACGGCGCACACCAGCACCAGCCCGATACGGAAGCACCAGGACAGGGGATATTGCATCAGCAGGCCCTCCAGGCCCATGGGGTTGGAGTATTCGTAGTAAGCGGTGCGGACGGTGTCCTGCCAGCCGGACAGGGCAGCCAGGAAGAGCCCCGCCTCCGTCAGACAGGAGGCCAGAGTAATCCCCGCAGCTTTCCAGAGGGTGCTCCGCGCGGCCAGCATGAGCAGGGATGCGATACGCTTCATGGCTTCTCCTCCTCCAGTTCCGGGCTGTCCCACAGCCGGTCGATGAGCGCCTCCGCCTCTGGTCGGGTGAGGCCCATCTGCCGCAGGGAGCGGACCAGGGCGGCGGCCTCCCGCTCCATCAGGCGGGTGCGGACGGCGGCCACAGCCGCCTCGTCCAGGGTAAATTCGCTCTTGGCCCCCGAGCGGGAGGTGATGAGCCCCGCCTCCTCCAGCATACGGCAGGCCTTCTGCACGGTGTTGGGGTTGACCCCCAGTTGGGCGGAGAGCACCCGTCGGGAGGGAAGCCCGTCTCCGTCCCGGATGGTTCCGGCCGCGATGCCCTGCTCTAGATAGCGGATGATCTGCTGGTAGATGGGGCTTCCGTCCTCCAGGCGGAAGCCGGAGAAGGAAAGCATGGCCGGACACCCCCCTTTTTGTATACTGTATTATAGAACTAATACAGTTTATAACTGTATTATACAAGTAATACGGATGTAAGTCAAGATGGAACTGCGTCTTCTGCCGGGGCTTCCGCTGTGGCAGACGAAAAAGCAATACCGCGGGCGGAATACGCCGGGCCGCGGTGCCCACTCTGTTTTCTGTCGTGGCTGGTGTGGACGACATCCTCTTGGATGAGGGCACCGGCTGTGGCCAAAAGAGAGCGCCTCCGCCCGATGGGCGGAGGCGCTCTGGGTTAAGGCGCGGTCTGTACTGGGTCGAGGAGGAAAAACTGGGTGCCGTCGCTTCCGGCCACCAGAGCGCCCAGGGGGAGCTCCCCTTCGGCCTCACTGGCCACCGCCGCCACCGCATCTTCCAGATCGCTGGTGAACTGGAGGGAGGTGTCGCCGTAGTCCACCTGGAGGGAGAGCGTCTGTGCGGCGTCGTCGGTCTCCACTACCGTCACCTGGGCGTCCCCCAGGGGAAATACCGTACCGGCCTCCGGGACGGCGGGGGAGAGGCCCTGGGCCTCGGTATAGCGCCGGAAATCCGCAAATACCGGGCTGCCGGCATCCTCCACCGGGGAGAGTACCTGCCCCACGGCGCAGGTGTAAAGGGGGCCGGAAAGGCCGCCCATATGGGTCTCATCCGCAGACGTACACACCACATAGTCGAGGTAGGTGATCCCCTGCTGGCTCAGGTAACCGGCCACCTGGCTGCCCCGCTCGGCGCTGCCGCCGTCAATGAGCATGGCCTGTCCGCCGCACAGGAGCAGGGCGGAGCTGGTCTGCCCCG
>PVML01018231.1_pt1 | contig 104886 bp, 88 predicted proteins | sample 1853371 | NCBI WGS metagenome assembly PVML01 (sample SAMN08533508, study PRJNA380276) | Human gut metagenome, whole genome shotgun sequencing project. | isolation source: participant 1, chromium library | host: Homo sapiens | collected 2017 | reverse complement strand
AAGAATAAGAAAAAGGATATCCGTTTCTGGATATCCTTTTTCTTATTCTTCGAGCCATGCCGGGCGGAAGCATAGAGGTCTACGCTCCGCTTCGGTCGTTGCAAAGCGAACGTCCACTGGACGTTCTGCAACTGCCTGCAACAGGAGAATGGAGAGCAGGGATAAGAACGTATTGATAGAAAGTCTTCATGGTTTGGATTGACTTACAGTATAGGGATGTGCTATGCTGAACGAAGCATTTGTAAAAATGGAAACAGGCGGGTAATCTGCCTGTTTTTGTGTATTAAAATGTGTTATAAAACCCATAGCTAAAGATATGGGGAATGTCAAAAGGATTTCATGGAGAAAAGAAGGGGAAAGAAGAGGAAAGAAGAGATGGGAAAGAAAAAGGCAGGAAAAATTGACCTGACAAATCTGTATGTGGTATTAGTGTTGGCGGGATTGTGCTGCTTTTTATGGGGAAGTGCGACTCCGGCGATTAAGACGGGTTATCAGTTGTTTCAGATTGATTCCAAAGATACCATGTCAATTTTATTGTTTGCCGGTACACGTTTTTTGCTGGCGGGATTTCTGGTTATTTTATTTAACAGTGTGAATGCTGGCGGCTGGATCTGGCCAGAGAAAGGTTCTGGCTGGTCGGTGATCAAGCTTTCCCTGGCACAGACGGTGGGACAGTATTATTTCTTTTATGTAGGTCTGGCGCATGCGTCCGGTGTTCATGGAGCGATTATTACGGGAATGAATGTGTTTATCGCAATTCTGATGGCAAGTCTGGTCTTTCATTATGAGACATTGACGAAGAAAAAGGTGATCGGCTGCATTTTAGGATTTGCAGGAATCGTCGTGATGAATCTGCAGGGAGCTGGCGGAGACGATATGTTCCGGTTCTCCTTTATGGGTGAGGGATTTGTATTTCTGGCACAGCTGTTCTATGCCATTTCCAGTGCATTAATTAAGAAATATTCGAAAAAATATAATGTAGTAACCATGAGTGGATACCAGTTTATGGCAGGCGGTGTAATCCTGATTCTGATCGGAATCATGGGCGGCGGAAGCATCGCAGGCGGTCTGGTGCGGGACGGTGCATTTGCCATTGGAACAGCGGTTCCGGCTGTGGCGCTCCTTCTTTATATGGCGATGATCTCCGCAGTGGCTTATACCTTGTGGGGCGTGTTGTTAAAATATAATCCAGTCAGCCGGGTATCCGTGTTCGGATTTATGAATCCGGTATTCGGTGTGCTGCTCTCCGCATTGATTTTAGGGGAGAGCGCCCAGGCGTTATCCATTTATGCTCTGGCGGCACTGGTATTGGTAAGTTTAGGAATTTATGTGGTAAATAAGCCAGAGCGTCAGGCGTAGAAAATCCTTGAGGCGATGGAAGAAATAAAGAAATTTGATAAAACATAAAAAAGAGGGAATGACAAATGAAATTCGCAAAGAGAATGGACCGTTTTGGCGAAGGAGTATTTTCAAAATTAGCTGAGATCAAGAAGAGAAAACTGGCTGCAGGAGAGCAGGTGATCGATTTGAGCATCGGTGCGCCGAACATTCCTCCGGTAGAGCGGATCCGGAAGATTTTGAGTGAGGAGGCTATGGAGCCGGAGAATTATATTTACGCCATCAGTGACCAGAAAGCGCTTCTGGAGGCAGTTTCCGCCTGGTATCAGAGACGGTATGGCGTGACACTGGACCCGGAGACGGAAATTTGTTCTTTACTGGGTTCTCAGGAGGGATTATCCCATATTGCGATGACCATTGTGGATGATGGAGATCTGGTGCTGGTTCCAGATCCATGTTATCCGGTATTTGCGGACGGCCCAGTGTTAGCTGGTGCGGAGCTTTATTATATGCCGCAGAAAAAGGAAAATGGTTATCTGATCCAGTTAAGGGAGATCCCGGAAGAGATTGCAAGACGGGCGAAATTTATGGTGGTTTCCTATCCAAATAACCCGACAGCGGTGATGGCACCGGACAGTTTCTATGAGGAACTGGTAGCATTTGCGAAAAAATATGACATAATTGTGCTTCATGATAATGCATACAGTGAATTGGTATTTGACGGAAAGACCTGCGGCAGTTTTCTGCAGTTCCCAGGAGCAAGAGAGGTAGGCATGGAGTTTAATTCTCTCTCTAAAACTTACGGTCTTGCAGGAGCAAGAATCGGTTTCTGTGTTGGCAATCATGAGGTGGTAGAGAAGCTGAAAACTTTGAAATCCAACATGGATTATGGGATGTTCCTTCCAATTCAGAAGGCAGCTATCGAGGCGATTACCGGAGACCAGTCCTGTGTGGCAGAGACAAGAGCAGCGTATGAGCACCGCCGCGATGTACTGTGTGATGGATTAAACGGGATCGGCTGGACCATGAAAAAGCCGGAAGCAACCATGTTTGTCTGGGCAAAGATTCCAGAAAAATTCACAAGTTCTGAGAAGTTCGCCATGGAGCTGGTAGAAAGAACGGGAGTTCTGGTAACACCTGGAAGCGCATTTGGACCATCTGGGGAAGGACATGTGCGGATGGCACTGGTGCAGGATGATGAGGCTCTTCATGCTGCGATTCAGGCGATTGATGAAAGCGGAATCTTAAAGTGAGAAATCGAATGACAAAGAAAAGGAAAATGAACCGCAGAAAATGGTTATGGACAGCGGTGACGGTGCTGTATGTGCTGTTTATTTTCCACAATTCTGCGACTGTAGCGGTGGAATCCTCCAGACAGAGTGGCCGGGTGCTGGCGCTTGCGAAGGAGTGTCTGGCTGGTTTGGGAGTTGAAAGCGGATGGCTGAGCGAGCATTTGATTCGGAAAACAGCCCATTTTCTGGAGTACAGCCTTTATGGGGTGCTTCTGTGGAATTGTCTTGGGACTTATGAACTGCGTGGTAAATTGCGCGGAGTTACCTTTCTGTGGCTGGCTATGCTGATTCCGTTTGTAGATGAGACGATCCAGTTGTTTACAGAAGGACGTTCGGGACAGATCAGTGATGTCTGGCTGGATATGTCCGGTGTGTTGTTTGGTACCTGTCTGACGGTTGGTTTTGGGTGTTTTCTGACCAGGTGGAAGAAAATGGCTGGAAAGAACTGTGGGACAGAGAATAGGGGAATCAATGAAAATGACAGAATTTCTGGTAAAACATTTCGTGAAAAACTATGAAAAGGTTTCGGATGTGGAGGTCCGGACCGCTTATGGGATACTTGCAAGCTTTGTGGGGATCGGGTGCAATCTGATCCTGTTTGCAGCGAAACTGGCAGTGGGACTGGTGATCAACAGTATTTCCGTTATGGCAGACGCATTTAATAACTTATCTGATGCGGCTTCTTCCATCATCGGTTTTGTCGGAGTGAAAATGGCAGAGAAGCCGGCAGATGAGGACCATCCATTTGGACATGGAAGGATCGAGTATATATCTGCTTTTATTGTAGCGTTTATCGTCATACAGGTCGGTTTTTCTTTATTTAAGACTTCTATTGACAAGATCCGCAATCCGGAGTCCATGACCTTCAGCCTGGTATCGGTGCTGATCCTGGTGATGTCCATCGGTGTAAAACTGTGGTTAGCATTGTTTAACCGTTCTTTAGGAAAACGGATTCAGTCTACGGTGATGATGGCAACCGCAGCAGACGCTTTGGGTGATGTGATGACCACCTCAGCAACCATTCTTTCCGTGATCATCTTTGGTGTGACAGGCTGGAATCTGGATGGATTTTTTGGTCTGGCAGTGTCGGTGGTGGTTATGATCGCCGGAGTGAATATTGCAAAAGATACCCTGACACCATTGATCGGAGAGCCGATCGACCCGTCGATTTACCATGAGATTACGGAATTTGTGGAAAAGTATGATGGAATCATCGGGACTCATGATCTGATCGTCCACAATTATGGACCAAGCCGCAGTATGGCTTCCATTCATGCGGAGGTACCGAATGATGAGCCGATTGAAAACAGTCATGAAATTATTGACAAGATCGAGAGGGACTGTGCGAAACAGCTGGGAATTTTCCTGGTGATCCATATGGATCCAGTGGAGATCCGGGATGAAAAAACCATCCATTTGAAAATGATGGTTCAAGAAATCTTAGCTGGTCTGGACTCCAGGCTGACGTTTCATGATTTTCGGGTGGTGAATGGCCAGAAGCATCGAAATGTGATTTTTGATCTGGTGGTACCGCGAGAGTATAATGATGCCATGCGGGGGACAATAAAGAAGAAGATTTCCGATGAAATAGCGAAGAAGAATCCAGATTGCAGCTGCGTGATCACTGTGGAGAATAGTTTTTGTGTGGAAGCTTCGGAAAAGAATGCAGAAAAAAATGCTGAATAGAATGCTGAATAGAATGGAAGTGATCCCGTGAAAGGGAAGAAAACAAATCAGGAAATTCATGAGAGTAAGCGCCGGGAAGAAGAGGCATGTTTGGAAGAAAAACAGAAAATAGAAGAAACAGCATCCGGGCAGGATGTGACGGAAAGCCGGTCAGAATACGACCGGCTTTTATTATTGGTAAAAAAAGGAAACACACAGGCATTTGGTGAATTTTACGAAAAAACCAGGGGACAGGTTTATGGGTATGCCTACCGCATGCTGCAGCAGGCCCAGGATGCGGAGGAGGTGGTCCAGGAAACGTATCTGAAGATATGGAAAGAGGCGGCGTCCTATGAATCCGATGGAAAGCCAATGGCCTGGGTATTTACCATTGCAAGAAATTACTGTTACATGAGTTTAAGAAAGCGTCAGAGGCTTTCGGAGGAAAGCTTTGAGGAACTCCAGGAGCAGGAAGGAAAGGAAGAGCCGGGGGAACTGTGCCAGGAGCTTGAACTGGCTCCAGAGAGGCAGACGTTATTAGACGCCCTGATGCAGTTAAATGAGAAGGAACGGCAGATCGTTCTGCTCCACAAGGTATCCGGCATGAAACACCGGGAGATCGCGGAGATGTTTCAGATGCCAATCTCCACGGTTTTATCGGTTTATCACCGGGCTATGAAAAAATTATGGGAAAGAATTGAAAAAAGTAGTTGACAAATCGTGATTTTCAGTGTTTAATTATTTTATTCAATTATCACTTTATCATGCTACCATGATAAACTAATACTTGGGTTTGAGGAGGTAACGATTATGAAAAAGACATTCGTAGCTGGAGCATTAGCATTTACCATGGCGGCAGCTTTTTTAAGCGGCTGCGGCAGTAACACACAGACAAAGGCAGCTAACCGGCTGGAAGAGATTCAGCAGAGAGGTTACATTGAAGTTGCTACCGAACCTTATTTCGCACCAAATGAATTTATTGATTCTTCCAAGAGTGGTGATGAGCAGTATGTGGGAAGTGATATTGAGATGGCGAAATACATCGCAGATAAACTTGGTGTGGAGTTGAAGATCGTTCCACTGGAGTTTGCGGCAGTATTAAGCAGTGTGACAGAAGGAAAATATGATTTAGCTATTTCTGCATTGGCATATACACCAGAGCGGGCGGAAGCTATGAACTTATCCAATGGCTACTATTTTGATGATGAAGAGGATGGTTATGGACTCCTGGTAAGAGAAGAGGATGTGGACAAATATCCGGATGCAGCGTCTCTGGCAGATGCGGTGATCGTGATCCAGAGCGGATCGCTGCAGGAGGCGATGGTGACGAAACAGGTTCCGGCATATAAGGAACTGAAACGAGTATCGGCTACTACCGATGGTTTCCTGATGGTCCAGGAAGGAAAAGCAGATGTGGCGGCAACCGCTATGGGAACTGCAAGATTGTACGCAGAGGCCAATCCTGGTGTAGCAGTTGCCAATAATTTCCGGTTTGCAGTGGATAAAGAAACGGATGGAACCAGAATCGGCATTCCAAAAGGAGAAAAAGAACTGACCGATAAGATTAATGAGATCGTTGATGAACTGGTAGAGTCCGGACAGTACAAAGCATGGTATGACGAGTACGAAGAGTACGCAAAATCTCTTGGTATTGAGTAAAGAAAAGAAGCATTAGACGAAAAACCGACAGAAAGGTAATGGAGCAGGATGATTGAGAGTATCGTTAAGATTTGGGCAAAATATGATTACGTGTTCTTAAATGGTTTGTGGGGAACTTTATGGCTGGCATTTGTCACCGTACTGTTCGGAACTATTTTAGGAACTCTGGTGGCTCTGTTAAGACTTTCCAGATGCAAAGTCTTTCAGGCACTGACAGGAGCGTACATAGAAGTTCTCAGGGGCACTCCGATCCTGCTCCAGTTATATTTCTTCTGGCTGCTGCTTCCGAAGGTACTGCCGTTTAAGGTGTCTGATACGGCATGTATTATCGTGGCACTGGTGATCAACAGCAGTTCTTACGTGGCAGAGGTGATCCGTGCAGGTATCCAGGCAGTGGATAAAGGGCAGATGGAAGCGGCAAAGAGCCTTGGTCTTTCCAATAAAAATGCTATGCGCTATGTGATCCTTCCACAGGCAGTGAAGAATATTCTTCCGGCTTTAGGTAATGAGTTTGTCGTGATGGTAAAAGAGACTTCTCTGGCTTCCGTATTCTTTGTTGGAGAGCTGATGACCTCCTACAAGACAGTGCAGTCTACTACATTCCTGGCGATTCCGTCCTTGACGATCGTAGGTATCATTTATTTTATCCTGAATTTTATTCTGACCAAGATCTTAAAGGTTGTCGAGAGGAGGCTGCAGGCCAGTGACTAAGCAGGTACAGGATCGTGAGATCATCAAAGTAGAAAATTTATGCAAAGGTTTTGGAGAATTGAAGGTGCTCCGCAACATCAACCAGCATGTGAATATGGGGGAAGTGGTGTCCATCATTGGCCCCAGTGGAAGTGGAAAAAGCACTTTTTTGCGGTGTCTGAACCTTCTGGAAGTGCCGGACAGCGGCAAAATCACATTTGAAGGGGTAGAGATCACCGATAAGAAGATCGATATTGATAAACATCGCCAGAAAATGGGCATGGTGTTCCAGCATTTTAATGTGTTTCCAAACATGACGGTGCTGGAAAATATCACCCTGGCCCCGGTTCTGGAGAAGAAAGTGCCGAAAGAGCAGGCGCAGGAGGAAGCGGAGGAACTGTTAAAGAAAGTAGGGCTTCTGGAGAAGAAGGACGAATATCCGAGAAAATTATCCGGAGGACAGAAGCAGCGTCTTGCGATCGTCCGCGCCATGGCCATGAAGCCGGATGTAATCCTGTTTGATGAGCCGACCAGCGCCCTGGACCCGGAGATGGTAAAGGACGTTCTGGATGTCATCAAAGATCTGGCAGATTCTGGAATGACCATCGTGATCGTGACTCACGAGATGGGGTTTGCCAAGGAGGTCAGCGACCGAGTGTTATTTATGGATGACGGCTGTATCCAGGAAGAGGGGACGCCGGAGGAGATCTTTGAGCATCCGAAGAGTCCGAGAACGATAGAATTTTTAAGCAAAGTGCTTTAATTAAGAGAATCGTTACGAGAATCGAAACCTTTCAGAAAGGACAGGTGGAGTATGACACAACTGGAATTTATTGAACAGATCATCAAAGAGAAAGAGGCAGTGATTTTAGATGCCAATGATAAAATCTGGAGTTACGCAGAACTTCCATATGAAGAGACCAGGTCTTCGGCGCTGCTGTGCTCCATCCTGGAGTCAGAGGGATTTACGGTGGAAACAGGCGTGGCGGAGATCCCGACAGCCTTTGTGGCCCGTTACGTGGTTGGAACCGGGAAACCAGTGATGGGAATTTTAGGTGAGTTTGATGCTTTGGCAACTCTTAGCCAGAAAGCGGGATGTACGGTGAAAGATCCTGTTCAGAATGGCGGTTCCGGTCATGGATGTGGTCATTGCTGTCTGGGAACCGGCGCACTGGCGGCAGCATTGGCGGTAAAGGAGTATCTGGTGCAGAACCAGAAGGACGGAACCATCATTTATTATGGTTGTGCGGCAGAGGAAGGGGCAGGAGCGAAACAGTTTATGGCCAGAGCCGGATTATTTGACGGTGTGGATTTTGTATACACATGGCATCCGGCAGACCGCAATGAGGTACAGCCAACCTGCAGCGTTGCCATTATGGGTGCAAATTTTGAATTTTTCGGAAGATCGGCTCATGCGGGAGCTTGTCCGCATTTAGGAAGAAGTGCTTTGGATGCAGCGGAATTGATGAGCGTGGGTGTGAATTATCTGAGAGAGCATATGATCGATAAGGCAAGGATCCACTATGCTTATGTGGATGCAGGCGGAACGTCTCCGAATGTAGTGCAGGATCACTCGCTGGTAAAATATGAGGTTCGTGCGCCGAAGGTTTCCCAGATGAAGGAATTGTTTGAACGAGTGGTTGATGTGGCAAGAGGTGCAGCTCTCATGACTGGAACCACTATGAAATATGAGATCACCATGGCATTCTCTGATTATGTACCAAATGATACGCTGGGTAAGATCGCTGCGGAGTGTATGATGGAGGTTGGGGCTCCGAAGTGGGAGACTTCTGATTATGAACTGGCGAAGAAGTTTTTGAATTCTTACGATCCGGTGACTTTGGAGACTATTAAAGAGGATATTGTGCAGACTTACGGTGGTGACCAGCTGGCAAAGATTCTGGAGCGGCCGTTGGATGATCAGGTACATCCATATGTGGCAGGTGTGCATGAGTACGAGTCCGGATCTACAGATGTGGGCGATGTAGGATATGCAGCTCCAACGCTGAATCTGAATGTGTCTACCTGCTGTATCGGCAATGTGGGACATACCTGGCAGATGACAGCCCAGGCGGGAAGCGTGCTGGGACATAAGGGACTTTTGACGGCGGCAAAAGCGTTGGCGTTAAGTACCATCAGGACTATGGAATCGCCAGAGGTGATGGAGGCTGCCAAGGCGGAGTTTGTGGCGAAGACAGGAGGCGTGTATCACTGTCCGCTGCCGGATGATGTGAAACCGCCGGTGGGAAGATATTAAAGCCATGAAGATACGGAGCAGGTTCGGCTTTTTTGAACCTGCTCCTGGTTTGCTTCAGGAGTGAAATGTGTGAGGCTGTTTTTCCATGGGGGGGAAAGATGCGTAAAATTTTAAAATTAAGTAAAAAAAGGTATTGACGAATTTTCTATTATCGTGTATAATTCAATTCGTTGCTTCGGTAAACACACCGCAAGCAAAACTTATTGGGCTATCGCCAAATGGTAAGGCAACGGACTCTGACTCCGTCATTTTCAAGGTTCGAATCCTTGTAGCCCAGCTGGAAAAGGCCGCAGGACTTTGTGAATTCAAGGTTCTGCGGTTTTTTACATATTCGGAAAAGAGGGATATGGAATGGGAAAAGAGAGAAGCATGACTTCAGTGATTACGATGATGCAGGTTTTATTATTTTCTATGGCAGCAGCAGTTATTACGGTTATGGCATTTGGAATTGCGGTACAGAATCATTTGCAGGTGCGTTTTATGGACCGGCTGGAGGTAAGTGACCGGATTTTGGAAGATCTCTATGTGATGGAGCAGGATTTTCGGGAGTTTGGTCATGAGTGGGGAGAGGAATCTTATTCCGTTTATAAAGAACAGGTGAAGCAGTTGGAGAATGATTTGGCAGAATTTAGGGAAATGTCGAAGGATTCTTCCCAGACACAGAATTATATCCGGAGATTGAATAATTTTAACATTTATCAGATGGAACAGATTGATTCTGCAATGACGGAACTGAAAGAACGGTATCACACATACCTTTATGTATTAAGTGGTCTGGATGGACACCAGGAGGAAGCTCTGGCAATGGCCAGAGGAGATATGGCTTATGCTAAGGCGGAATATGAGACTGGGGCAGAGACGATGGCCAGAGGGATGCTGATTGTGGCATTGGCATTCGGCTTGAGTGTGGCGCTTACCGCTGTGGCATTGACCAGATTTTCGGCTGTGACGAGACTGGCGTTAAATCATATGACGGAGTATTTTAATCATCTGGCATCCAGCGAATGGGAAACACCGGATTTGAAAGAAACGGCATATCGGGAACTTACACTGATCACGCAGACGGCAAACCGGATGAAAGAGAAAATAAAGCAGTCCATTGAGGAAATCCAGAATCAGGCGATGTTGGAAAAACAACTGGCAGAGGAAAAACTGGTAAATGAGCAACAGAGAAGCATGGTTGTTGCTGCCCAGATGGCGGCATTGAGAGCCCAGGTAAATCCACATTTTTTATTTAACTCGTTGAATACGATTGGTGTGACGGCTCTTGTGGGGGATTCTAAGATGGTTATGCAGATGGTGGAGGCGACAGGAAAGATCTTGAGATATTCGCTATATCATCAGGAACTCATGACCAACCTGGATGATGAACTGGATGTGGTGTTGCAATATCTGTTCCTGCAGAAATGTAGGTTTGGCGAGGCGGTACGGAGTGAGATCCAGAATGATTTTGAGGGGGAAGAGATTGAAATTCCTACCATGTCGATCCAGCCGATCGTGGAGAACTGCTTTAAGCATGGATTTGGAAATAAAGAAAAATTAAATATCCATATCACCATAACTCAGGAAGATAACAGTATCCTGATCAGTGTGATGGACGATGGCATCGGATTTGATACAGAACAGAAAAAGCCGGGTGGAATCGGTCTTGAAAATATCAGAAAGCGGCTGGAACTGCTTTATGGAAAAGAAGAGTCTTGGCTTCAGGTTGAGAGTGTAGTTGGAGAATATACGTGTGTCAGCTTAAAGCTTCCACAGAAAGGGGAGACAGATGAAGGTTCTCATTGTTGAAGATGAAATTTTGGAGCGGAAAGCCCTGATACATCTGATGAAAACAGAGTTTGAGCAGGTTTCCATTGTACTGACGGCGGATAATGGAGAACAGGCAGTGAAAATGGCAGTTCAGGAAAGACCGGATCTGATCCTTATGGATATCAATCTGCCACTGTTAGATGGAATCAGTGCAATGAAAAAAATAAGAGAACAATTAGAAGACTGTCCAGTGATCATGGTTTCCGCGTATTCTGATTATGAGCATCTGAGAGGCTCCATGAGGGAACATGCATTGGATTATCTGGTGAAGCCATATTCGGTAGAAACGTTTGTGGAGGCAGTAAAAAGAGGTCTGGGAATAGATAATAAACGGGAAGAACCTTCTTTTTATGGAAAAACAGGAAGTGTGCTGCAGGTGAAAAAGTATTTGGAGACCCATTTTATGGATAATGTTTCATTACAGGATGTGGCAGAAAAGGTAAATCTGGATAAATCCTATCTTGGCCGGGTGTTTCGCGAAGAATGTGGAATCACAGTCATGGGATATTTAAAAAATATAAGGATAGAAAAGGCAAAAGAACTTCTTTTATGTGGTATGGGGGCCAGTGAGGTAGCAATGCAGACTGGTTTTGCAGATCCGGCCTATTTTGCGAAGATTTTTAAGCAGGAAATGGGGATTACGCCATCCAGATACCGGGAGTATCATCATGCAGAATAAAAAGTCGATTTTCTTATAGGATGGGTCGATTTTGTCAATATTAGAAAGCCAAGAGCCATGATACAATCAGATCATCAAAAAGGGTGCGCGCCTAAAGATGGATAAAATTCAATGGAGAAAAGGGGATTTACTATGAAAAAAGTAATGGCATTGTTATTGGCAGGAAGTATGACAGCAGCATTAACGGCATGTGGTGGAAATAGTGGTGCAGGTGGAACCACAGAGACAACCCAGGCGGCAGCAGCTGCAACAACAGAGGCAGCAAAAGAAGAGTCAAAAGAGACCTCCGCAGCAGAGACAGCGGCATCTGGAGAAAACTATGTGTTTAAATTTGCTCTGCAGAACGGAGAAAACCATCCTCTGTGCCAGGGCGTTGCAAAGTTCGGAGAAATTTTGGAAGAGAAGAGTGATGGCCGTATGAAACTGGAGTTATATTACGGTGGTGCTCTGGGAGATAAAGCGACAACGGTGCAGGGACTTCAGTCAGGAACCATTGATGGTGGAATGCTGATGAGTGGTGTGATCGCAGATTATGGATGCGAAGAACTGGGGGTATTTACTCTTCCATATTTATTTGATTCTGTTGCACATGCAAGAGCTTTTGAGAAGAGTGATGCCGGAAAAGCGTTATTAGACAAAGTACAGTCCTCTGGAACTTCCGTAGTTTGTGTTGGAGCATATCAGGAATCTGCCAGAAATTATTTCTTTACCAAGAAGAAAGTAGAGCATCCATCTGATATGAAAAATATGCAGATCCGCTGTCAGGAAGGTTCTGTTTACTATGATGCAGTAGAGGCCATGGGAGCATATGCCCAGTCTGTTGCATTTTCTGAGTTATACAGTGCCCTGCAGTCTGGTGTGGTAGATGGTGCAGAGCAGCCGCTTTCCGGATTTGTAAATAATGCATTCCAGGAGGTCGCAAAATATTATGTCATGGATCAGCATGAGATCAGTCCAAACCTGATCCTGTTCTCTGAAGCTACATGGAATCAGTTAAGCCAGGAAGACCGTGATCTGATCGAAGAGAGCTTCCAGGAGTCCGTTCCGTATTTTGAGGAGTTATCAGATTCTAAAGATGCTGAGTATTTAAAGACAATTGAAGATGCTGGTACAGAAATTGTACAGGTAGATGTGTCTGAATGGCAGGATGCCTGCAGCAGTGTATATGATAAATACGGTGAAAAATATGCAGATATCATTTCTGAGATTAAAAACACATCCTATTAAATGGAGCGTGCGCCTATGAAAAATCAAGGAGAAAAAAGATTGCCGGATAAGCTTGCAGATGGCTTATCCGGGATCATGATAATCATCTGTGTCATTATTTTTGCTGTGATGGTTTTTTCAGTTTCCTATGGCGTAATTGGAAGATATATCCCATTTATCAAAAACCCAAGATGGACCCAGGAACTGGCGATTCTGTGTATGGTATGGCTTTGCTTTCTTGGCTCTGGTTACGGAATCAAAGAGGGACTTCATGTGAGAATGACCGTGATCGAATATATTGTGCCGAAAAAACTGGCTTCCGGACTTCACTGCTGTGCCTATGTATTGTTGGCGGCAGTCAATATCATGTGGATCATTTATGGAACCCAGCTTCTGGAGCTGACAAAAAGAGCGAAAATGTCAGCAACTGGATGGCCTATGGGAATTACGTATCTTTCTGTGGTAGTTGGGGGCATTTATGGTCTGGCGATGTCTCTGTACCGTGTCTGGAAAGGGGGATTTTAGGCCATGAATGTGACAGCAATTTTAATTTTAATGATTACTTTTTTTGCGCTGATCTTTTTGGGATTCCATATTTCCTATTCCATGATGGCTTCTGCGGCAGTTACGATCCTTTACCTGGGGCTTTCTCCTACACAGGTGGTGAATACTATGGTAGATGGAATTGATGGTTTTACATTTTTGGCAATTCCATTTTTCATTCTATCTGGAGATATTATGGCTCATGGAGGAATTTCGGACAGACTGATTCTTCTGGCAGATGCTCTGATCGGATGGATGAGAGGCGGACTTGCTATGGTAAATATTCTGGCATCCATTTTCTTTGGAGGAATTTCTGGTTCAGCAACGGCGGATACGGCATCTTTAGGTGCAATTCTGATTCCAATGATGCATAAACAGGGATATGATAAGGAATTTTCAACAGCAGTTACCATGAGCAGCAGTGTACAGGGAATGCTGATTCCACCAAGCCATAACATGATCATTTATGCCATGGCGGCAGGCGGAATTTCCGTCAGTGCATTATTTATGGCAGGTATTGTACCTGGGGTACTTCTTGGCGTTGTATTGATGATCTTCAGCTACTATCTGTCTGTAAAGCGAAATTATCCGAAGGGAACGCCATTTTCTTTGTCTGGACTTTGGTCTGCATTAAAGAAATCCATCTGGGGTTTAGGAACAGTTCTGATTGTAGTAGTTGGTGTGGTATTTGGAATTTTTACAGCGACTGAGAGTGCTGCCATTGCCTGTGTTTATGCACTGGTTGTTTCTATGTGTGTTTACCGGGAAATGGATTTTAAGGAATTGATACAGGTAGTAAAAAGCAGTCTGAAAACCTTAGCAACCGTATTGGTATTGATTTCTGCATCAGGTCCTTTTGGATTTTGCATCACTTATCTGAAAATTCCGGAAATGGTTGTTAATGCGATGCTTGGACTAACTGACAGTAAATTCCTGTTATTATTACTGATCAATCTGATCATCCTGGTGCTTGGCACAATTCTGGGAATGGCATCCATTATCGTGATCGTTACTCCAATTTTAATGCCAGTACTATTAAGCATCGGTTTCAGCCCGATCCAGTTTGGGGCGGTACTGATCTTAAACTGTGGCATTGGCCTTCTGACACCTCCGGTAGGCGGCGTTCTCTTTATTGGAAGTGGTATTTCAGGAGTGCCGATTGAGCGGTTGTTTAAACATACCGTGCCGTTCATTTTAATGATGCTTCTGGTATTGCTGATGGTTACTTATATTCCGGCAATTACGTTGACACTTCCAGGATTATTGGGATTATTGTAAAGATATGGAGGCCTTTATGAGTGACAGAAAAAATGTATTGATGATCTGCACAGATCACTGGTCAGGTTCTTTACTGGGGTGTGCAGGACGAAAAGATATTATGACGCCGACACTGGATTATTTGGCAAATAATGGTATCCGCTATGAGAATTTTTATAGTGAATGTCCCGTGTGTATTCCGGCAAGGCGTTCTATGATGACAGGACTGACGCCGAAAACCCATGGAGACAGGGCATATGCGGACAGAATGCCAATGCCAGATGTTCCGACTCTGGCGGAAACATTTCGGGAAAATGGTTATCAGACCATGGCGGTAGGGAAACTTCATGTGTATCCACAGAGAAACCGGATCGGGTTTGAGGATGTGATCTTAACCGAAGAAGGAAGATACGAAATGGGAGCCGTGGATGATTACCAGATCTGGCTGGGAGAACATGGGTATCTGGGACAGGAATTCTTGCATGGAATGGGCAATAACACCTATTATACAAGAACCTGGCATCTGGATGAACAGGCGCATCCCACCAACTGGGTAACCAAACAGATGATGGCGCAGATCAAGAGAAAAGATCCGACCAGACCATTTTTCTTCTACTGTTCTTATCAGTTCCCGCATCCGCCGCTGGTACCGCTTTCTACCTTCTGGGATATGTATAATGAGGATGAGATCGAAGAACCATCGGGACAGGACTGGCTGGATGACAGCTATATTTTCAAAGCCATGTGTGAAGCGGAGCGGATTTATACAGAAAAAGAGAAAAAACGTGCCAGAAGAGCATTTTTCGCCCAGTGTACCCATATCGACTATGAGATTCGCCTTTTGATTGGAACATTGAGAGAAAGCAATCTGTTAGACGATACGATCATTGTATTTACAAGTGACCATGGAGATATGCTGTTCAATCATGAGATGGTTGCAAAACGGGCTTTTTATGAGGAAGCAACCTGTATTCCGCTGATTATTTCCGGTAAACCGGTTGTCGCAAAACGTGGAACAGTAGAGAAAAAATTAGGACAGATGGCAGATCTTATGCCGACCCTCCTGGATTTGTGCGGCCTTCCAATCCCCAAAACTGTAGAAGGAATCTCACTGGTTTCTGAGAAAGAGCATCCGTATATTTATGGCGAGGTCAACGAGAATGAAAAAGCAGCCAGAATGATCCGGTGGAAGCAGTATAAGCTGATCTATTATCCATGTGGTAATATCCGGCAGTTGTTTGATCTGGAGAAAGATCCGAAAGAGACACATAACTGTGCAGCAGATCTGGCATATCAGGAAACACGGAAAACGATGGAGCAGATGCTGATTGAAAATCTTTATGGAAATGACCTTGCATGGATCACGGATGGGGAGTTAACCGGATTTGCTCCGGGAGAATATCACTCCAAAGCAGATTATGGCCTTTACAATCAAAGAGGTTATCACTGGCCAACGCCTGGTGGCTATAGTAATCAAGGGAATAACGCATAATAATGAAAGAAGAGAATCTAATGGAGAAAAATTCATTGGATGCTCTTCTTTATTTAAGCCCAAATAGCATCAATTGGATTGATTGAATCATTAAGAAAACAGACCTGGCATTTTCAGATGGAAAGTATCGGTATCGTTTCCAGAATGTATGTAAAGAAACGGGAAGAAAACTGGGAGATGTGGCAGGATATAATTGATGATGCCAAGGAAGAAGGTCGTCAGGATATGCGAGAGCCTATGGTCGCTATGCTGAAAGGTATGTTAAGCCGTTTCGGAACATTGCCGGATGAGGTTGTTAGGCGGATCGATCAGGAGACGGACATGGATAAGATCACTGTGTGGGCGCAGCTTGTAGTAAAGGCGAAAAGCCTGGAAGATTTTGTTGACCAGATGTAGTGGGTGGGATAAGTTTTTATAGTACAAAAGATAAAAATTCTAAAATTCAAAGGTCTCTGTGTATTGTAGAAAACAATAGGAATAACAGAGACAGTCAGTAATCTAGTAGTGTCAAAGTTGATTCACACAAAATTCAAGGAAAAGATCCAGAGGAATTCTATTTATAATTTGTTGTATCAAAGTAATGAAGATATTTATAAATCAGAAAAATTTTTACAGCTCTTTCATCAGTTCTTCCAGATGCACCGTCAATTTGCCGCGACAATGTGTTAAACATGTTTTTTATAAACGTAAAATATACAACTGAGTTTTCACAATTTCAAACATCATTCTGATTGAAAGTGCCACAATTTCCAGACTGTTGCTGGAGAGGGGAATGTGGATGGGCAGGCAATAGCGAAAAGAAGTCATTTCCCTCAGATTCCCTGGTTTCAGTGTGGACATTTCCGGGAAAATGCTATATAATTAGAGCTAATTTTGAGTGAAAGGGAACAGAAGAAATGTACCAGTTTGACAGCAGAGTGAGATACAGTGAGACCGATGAACAGGGAAGGTTAAGTGTGACCGGGATACTCAACTATCTTCAGGATTGTTCTACCCTTCAGTCAGAAGATATTGGCCTTGGTATTGAATATCTGAAAAAGACCAGACACGCATGGTGGCTTTCTTCCTGGCAGATCATCATTGACCGATATCCGGTCCTGGGAGAAGAGATCGTCATCAGCACGTGGCCTTACGATTTTAAGGGAATTTACGCCTATCGTAATTTTACGATCCAGGATAAAGCCGGTAATTATCTGGTAAGAGCCAATTCCATCTGGTTTTTCTATGATCTGGAGGCTGAGAGACCGGCCCGTATCCGTTTGGAGGATGTGGAACGGTATGGAACAGGAGAAGAAAGGCTTGATATGGAGTATGCGCCCCGGAGGATTACGGTTCCTGAGGAGTATGAAGAAAAAGAGCCGGTTCTGGTGATGAAACATCACTTAGACACCAACCATCATGTGAATAACGCGCAGTACGTGGAGATTGTCCGCGAATTTCTGCCGGAACATTTCCAGATCGGGGAGATGCGGGTAGAATATAAGAAAGCGGCAGTGCTGGGAGATGTGATGTACCCAAGGATCAGCAGGATCACGGAGGGCTATGTAGCTTCCTTATGTGATGAGGAAGGAAGGCCTCATGCGGTGATCTGGCTGGCAGAGAAAAGATAGGGATTAGAAAGTATCGGCGGTTATGAAGGCATGACCAGACAAGATGGAGGAAAAAATGATTGAATTAGGAAAGAAACAGACTCTTGTAGTAGTCCGTGAGAAGGACTTTGGTATTTATCTGGCAGAGAAGCAGGGCGATGAGGCATCGGTGCTTCTGCCTAAAAAGCAGGTGCCTGCAGGAACCAAGATTGGTGACAGTATAGAGGTATTTATTTACAAGGATTCTGAGGATCGTCTGATCGCGACTACTCAGATGCCGAAGCTCCAGGTTGGCGAGGTTGGTGTACTGAAGGTAAAGGAAGTAGGAAAAATAGGCGCTTTTCTGGATTTTGGTCTGGAGAAGGATCTGCTGCTTCCATTTAAGGAGCAGAGCCATAAAGTGCGTCAGGGCGAAGAGTGCCTGGTGGCAGTTTATGTGGATAAGAGCAGCCGTCTGGCTGCAACCATGAAGGTATATTCCCATATGAGCAGTGAATCCCCATATCAGAAGGATGATAAGGTGACCGGAACTGTTTATGAGATCAATGAAAATCTGGGCGCTTTTGTGGCAGTAGACAATAAGTACTACGGTCTGATTCCGAAGAGAGAGCTGTTTGGAGATATTCATGAGGGCGATGTGGTGGAAGCCAGAGTCACGAAACTGCGTGAGGACGGCAAGCTGGATCTGTGCCCAAGAGAAAAAGCATATCTGCAGATGGATGCAGATTCTGAACTGGTATTAAAGGTGATTGATGAGTTTGACGGTGTGCTGCCATTTAACGATAAGGTATCACCGGAGACCATTAAGAGAGAGTTTCATATGAGCAAGAATGCGTTTAAGCGGGCTGTGGGACATTTATTAAAAGAAGGCAAAATCAAGATCACAGATAAAACCATCGAAAGAGTGTAGGAGGATATTTTGGACTCGATAGAATATTATAACAAGTATGCGGCAAAGATATACGAAGATACCGTGGATGTGGATATGAGTGAGATCCTGAACAAATTTCTGTCCCTTTTAAATGAGGGAGATACGATCCTGGATCTGGGATGCGGCTCAGGCCGTGATTCCAAGACCATGTATGATCTGGGATATGATGTGACTCCCCTTGATGCATCGGAGGAGATGTGCAAGCTGGCAGAGATCCATACAGATTTAGATGTACTCCAGATGAATTTCGAAGACATGGAGTTTGAGGATGTATTTGATGGAATCTGGGCATGCGGTTCTCTGATCCATATTCCGAAAAATGAGATGCCGGAGATCTTAGGGAGAATCCATGACGCTTTGTGCAGTGATGGCATTTTATATATTTCGGTAAAAAAGGGAGATACAGAAGGATTCCGCGGAGAAAGATATTTTTGCGATTATACTGCAGAAAGTCTGACAGCGATGCTGGAAAAGACTGGTCTGTTTGAAATTCTGGAGGTCTGGGAGACAGATGATGTCAGATCCAGCCACCCGGATACGGTGTGGGTGAATCTGCTGGCAAGAAAACGTTAGGAGCGGTCAGCGAAAAAGGCGGCAGCGGATGTTAGGGATTTAGAATGTAGGCATATGGATTGGTGGGAGGAAAACTAAATATGAAAAAGAGACCGGTATGGGTGGATTATACCATGATCATCGTAGGCGCATTTATTATGGGATTTGCGATCAAAAATATGTATGATCCGGTGAATCTGGTAACAGGAGGCGTTTCCGGCGTGGCAATTATTATGAAGGAACTGGCTCGTGTTCCTTTGTGGGTCACCAATACTGTGCTCAATATCCCACTTTTCCTTGCAGCATGGAAGATCAAAGGATGGGGATTTATCAAACGGACAGCGGTGGCTACAGTCGCCCTGTCCGTTTCTTTATATGTGATTCCGGAAGCACATATTCTGACGGATGACATTTTTCTGGCGGCGCTATTCGGCGGAATCATATCGGGAATCGGCACCGGACTGGTATTTATGTTTTCGGCAACTACTGGAGGAACTGATATGCTGGCAGCTCTTATTCAGAGAAAGCTGCGCCAGTACTCCATTGCCCAGATCATGCAGGTGTTAGATGGGATGGTGGTATTGGCCGGTGCGGCGGTATTTGGTGTCCAATATGCCCTTTATGCCCTGATCGCTATTTTCTGTGTATCGAAGATTTCTGACGGGATCTTAGATGGAATGAAATTTTCCAAGCAGGCATTTATCATTTCTGACCATTATCAGGAGATTGCCAATGCGATCATGGTACGGATGGAGCGTGGGGTTACCAGTCTGGACGGCAATGGCATGTATTCCGGACAGGAGCGGAAAATCCTGTTTTGTGTGGTGGCTCCAAAGGAAATCGTCAAGATCCGGGAGATTGTCCGGGAATTCGATCCGGGGGCTTTCGTCATTGTGAGTGATGTAAGGGAAGTCTTTGGAGAAGGCTTTATAGAATATTGACAGAAAAAAGAGGAAAAAAAGAGGGTTTCTTTGACGTTTCCATTAATTTTTTAATTCAATATACAGATTAAACAAAATCAAAAATTTATTTTGGTGATTTACAATATGGCAAAATAATCCTCCTTCGTGTATGATATGTACTATAAAGAGCACAGATATGAAAACCCGAGATTGTGGGGATTGGCAGGTTTTCAGATTATCTTAGATAACAGGAGGATTTCTATTATGGCTAGTTTATCACTGAAGAACGTTACAAAAGCTTATCCAAACGGATTCGTTGCAGTAAAAGACTTTAATCTGGAGATTGCAGATAAAGAGTTTATCATTTTCGTAGGACCATCTGGATGTGGTAAGTCCACAACCCTTCGTATGATCGCAGGTCTGGAGGATATCTCCTCTGGTGAGTTATATATCGATGGCAAGCTGGTTAATGATGTAGAGCCAAAAGACAGAGATATCGCGATGGTATTCCAGAACTACGCTCTGTATCCACATATGTCTGTATACGACAACATGGCATTTGGTCTGAAACTGAGAAAAACTCCAAAGGCTGAGATTGATAAGCTGGTTCATGAAGCAGCTAAGATCCTGGATCTGGAGCATCTGTTAGATCGTAAACCAAAGGCTCTGTCCGGTGGTCAGAGACAGCGAGTTGCTATGGGACGTGCTATCGTTCGTAATCCTAAGGTATTCCTGATGGATGAGCCTCTGTCCAACCTGGATGCAAAACTGAGAGGCCAGATGCGTGTTGAGATCTCTAAATTACATCAGAGACTGCAGGCAACTATCATCTATGTAACACATGACCAGACCGAGGCTATGACACTGGGTACCAGAATCGTTGTTATGAAAGATGGTGTGATCCAGCAGGTAGATTCTCCACAGAATCTGTATGACAAACCATGCAACAAGTTCGTTGCAGGATTCATCGGAGCTCCTCAGATGAATATGATCGATGCTGATGTGAAAGAAAGCGGCGCTGATGTTACTTTAACATTTGGCGGACATACTATCACTCTTCCAGCAGAGAAAGCAAAAATTGTAAAAGAAAAAGGTTATGTAGGAAAGACCGTTACCATCGGTATCCGTCCAGAGGATCTGCATGATGACGAGGCTTGGTTACAGGCTTCTCCAAAGAGCGTGATCGAAGCTACTATCCGTGTATACGAGCTGTTAGGTGCTGAGGTTAACTTATACTTCGATATCGATGATGCACAGTTCATCGCAAGAGTAAATCCACGTACAACCGCTAGAGTTGGCAGTGTTGTTAAGATTGCTCTGGATATGTCTAAGGTTCATGTATTCGACAAAGAGACTGAGCTGATCATCTGCAACTAGTTGACAGATAATAGTAAAAGTACATAATTTTTTAAGAATTAAAAGCAGGCAAGTAGTCATACTTGCTTGCTTTTTTTTTATTTTTGCTTTAATATAAAATAAGGGTAATTTTAAAAGAATTTTGATTATGATAAAGTGAAAATAAAGGAGAGTGTGCTATGATTTCAAATCAGATACTCCAGAATGCCATTGATGGTTTAAAGGGAATTACCAGAATTGATCTTTGCGTTTGTGACACCGAAGGAAAAGTGCTGGCAACAACGTTTCCAGATGCAGAGGAATATGAGAATTCGATCCTTGCGTTCGTGGATTCTCCAGCAGATAGTCAGGTGATTCAGGGATATCAGTTTTTCAAAGTATTTGATGAGCATCAGTTAGAGTATATCCTGCTGGCTAAGGGCGGCAGTGATGATGTGTATATGGTTGGTAAGCTGGCTGCATTCCAGATCCAGAATCTGCTGGTGGCTTACAAGGAACGTTTTGATAAGGATAACTTCATCAAAAACCTTCTGCTGGATAACCTTCTTCTGGTGGATATCTACAACCGGGCGAAGAAACTGCACATTGAGACCAGTGTGAAGCGTGTGGTTTATATTATCGAGACCAAGTATGAAAAAGATACTAACGCATTAGAGACGGTCAGAAGCATTTTCGCAGGAAAGACCAAGGACTTTATCACCGCTGTGGATGAGAAGAACATCATTCTGGTGAAGGAAGTAAAACCGGGCGAGACCTATGAAGATCTGGAGAAGACTGCCAATACGATCCTGGATATGTTAAATACAGAGGCCATGACCAAGGTGCATGTAGCATTTGGTACGGTGGTTGGCGAGATCAAGGAAGTATCCCGTTCCTACAAGGAAGCGAAGATGGCGCTGGATGTAGGCAAGATCTTCTACAGTGATAAGAATGTAGTGGCCTATAATCGCCTGGGAATCGGACGTCTGATCTATCAGCTGCCGATCCCGTTATGTAAGATGTTTATTAAGGAGATCTTCGATGGCAAATCCCCGGATGAGTTTGACGAAGAAACTCTGACTACCATCAACAAGTTCTTTGAGAACAGCCTGAATGTCTCCGAGACATCCAGACAGCTTTATATTCACAGAAATACCCTGGTATACCGGCTGGATAAGCTGCAGAAGAGCACAGGGCTGGATCTGCGTGTCTTTGAGGATGCGATTACATTTAAGATTGCTCTTATGGTAGTAAAATATATGAAATATATGGAGAATTCTGATTTTTAAGGAACCAGGGAGTTACAATGATAGAGATTTCAAATGTATGTAAAACTTATGAGACTGGCAATAAGGCTCTGCGGAATGTCAGCATCACCATCGGAGATGGAGAGTTTGTGTTCATTATGGGACGCAGCGGCTCTGGTAAATCTACGCTGATGAAACTGTTGCTGAAGGAAGTAGAGCCTACTTCCGGTAAAATTGTAGTGAATGACATGAATCTTGGAAAGATGCCGAGACATTATGTACCGAAGTATCGCAGAAGACTTGGCATGGTGTTCCAGGATTTCCGTCTGTTAAGGGACCGTACCGTCTATGAGAATGTGGCATTTGCCCAGAGAGTCATCGGCGTATCTACCAGACGGATCAAGGAGTCGGTTCCGGCCATGCTTCAGATGGTCGGACTGTCCGCAAAGTATAAGATGTTTCCGCAGCAGCTTTCCGGTGGTGAACAGCAGCGTGTTGCTATTGCAAGAGCGCTGATCAACCGTCCGGAGGTACTGTTGGCTGATGAGCCGACTGGTAACCTGGACAGTCAGAATGCCGATGAGATCATGCGGCTTCTGGAGGAGATCAACCGTATGGGGACTACGGTTGTGGTAGTTACCCACAGTGAAGAGATTGTGGCAAGAATGCATAAGAGAGTTATCACCATGGAGCGCGGATGCGTCATCAGTGATGAGATAAGAGGCGGAGAGTCAGATGAGAATTAGTACGTTTTGGTATTGCCTGAAACAGGGTATTATTAATATATGCAGAAATATCTGGTTTTCTCTTGCGTCAGTGGCGACGATCTCTGCATGTATTTTTTTGTTTTGTATGTTTTTTGGAATTATGGCCAATGTACAGCATGTGGTCAAGAATGTGGAAAGTACCGTTGGAGTCACTATTTTCTTTGATGAGGGTATGTCGGAAGATGAGATGAAAGCCATCGGAAAAAAGATCGCGGAACGGCCAGAGGTAGACAGGATGGAGTTTACTTCCGGAGAAGAGGCATGGGAAAGCTTTAAAAATGATTATTTTAAAGGGATGGAAGAGCTGGCGGATGGATTTGCAGATGATAATCCATTGGCAGGTGATGCGTCTTACCAGATCTTTTTGAAGGATATTTCCAAACAGAATGAGTTTGTACTGTATCTGCAGAACCTGGATGGGATACGGAGAGTGAACTATTCCAACAGCGCAGCAGCTGGTTTAAGCAGCTTTAACACAATGGTTGGTATCCTGTCAGTGGTCATTATCGGTGTGCTGCTGGCGGTATCGGTGTTCCTGATCAGTAACACCATCAATGTAGCGGCAGCCTTTCGTAAGAGTGAGAATGAGATCATGCGCTATATTGGAGCGACTAATTACATGATCCGTGCGCCATTTGTGGTAGAAGGTATGGTGATCGGCCTGTTGGGAGCGATCATTCCGCTGAGCTTCATGTCCTATATTTATCAGCAGTGTATCGGATTTGTGGCGGAGAAATTCCAGATCCTGTCAGGCATCATCCAGTTCCTTCCACTGCACCAGATTTTTCCATATATGGCGGGAGCAGCGATGCTTCTGGGGCTTGGAATTGGATTTTTTGCAAGTTTCTTTACCATTCGCAAGCATTTGAAGGTATAAAAATTTCTTTCATTTTCCATGAAGGACTATTTAACTGGAAGGTTTTTGCGGACACGTGTAGAACGAAACCGGGGGGCACAAAAAAGCAGCTGTGGAAGCAGGAAAAACGTATAATACGGCCAGCATCGGGAACATTAAGTTTATCTCAGTGTGAGATGGGGCTCCGACCGTGTCCTTCCAGTGGATGGATTACCTCTGGCTTTGGAGGCCGGTAGAGGCGTTGAGAGGAGAGTAACATGGACAATCGAGAAGAGAAAAACAAATTCTGGAAAGGTGTGCTGGTAGGCGCTTTGGTCATGGCATTTGCCGGATTGATCATTGTAGGCGTCTCATCTGGGATTTTCCTGATCGGAAGAGCAGTTATTGACAACCGGGCCCAGGTAGAGCAGGTACAGGGTGATGGAAAAGACGGAGAGAATAAGGAACTGAATCTGGAATTTATTTCATCCAAAATGAAGTATATCCAGGGGATCATCGACCAGTATTTTCTGTTTGATGAAGACAACGAGAAGGTGGAAGACGGCATTTATACTGGCCTGATGTATGGACTGGACGATCCATATTCCGTGTATTACAATGCGGAGCAGTATCAGTCCCTGATGGAGAGCACCAGTGGTGAATATTGTGGGATCGGTGTGATGGTACAGCAGAACCGGACCACTGGAATCATCACGGCGATCAAGGTATTCGCCAATTCTCCTGCTTTTGAAGCCGGTATGCTTCCGGGGGATATCCTGTACCAGGTAGATGGTGAAGCGGTCACAGGCAAAGATCTGGACCTGGTGGTAAAAGAAAATATCCGCGGTGAGGAAGGTACTTATGTAGATATCACCGTTCTTCGTGGTGAAAATGCAGAGGAAACACCGCTTCATGTGGAACGCCGTTCCATCGAGGTTCCAACGGTAGAGTATCAGATGCTGGAAAATCAGGTGGGTTACATCTATGTCACCCAGTTTGATGAGGTAACCGCGAAACAATTTGAAGATGCCATTGATGATCTGGAAGATCAGGGCATGGAAAAACTGGTGATCGACCTGAGAAATAACCCAGGCGGCGTTCTGGATACGGCAGTAGAGATGTTAGCTTACGTGCTTCCAGAGGATAAGCTGGACGGTATGTTAGTCTATACTGCAGATAAAAATGGCGAAGGAGACCGGTATTTCTGCAAGGATGGAAAGATCCAGAGAGAAAGTGACGATGGAAGCCGTGACAGCCGTTATCCAAAGGAAGATGACCATGAGCTGGATGTTCCGCTGGCAGTTCTGATCAATGGCAATTCTGCCAGCGCTTCCGAGGTATTTACCGGTGCAGTCATGGATTATGATGCGGGAATTGTGGTTGGAACCACTACGTTTGGCAAAGGTATTGTCCAGAATCTGATTCCATTGGGAGACGGTACAGCGATCAAGCTGACAACTGCCCATTATTATACCCCGAACGGATTTGACCTTCATGGAAAGGGCCTGGAGCCGGATGTGGTAGTTGAGATGGATGAGGAGCTGCAGAAGAAAGCCGTTGTGGAGTTGTCTGAGGATAATCAGCTGCAGGCGGCGATTGAAGCTATGAATTAAGTGCGGCGGTCCTTTGCCTGGAAAAATGGGACAGGGCCAGCAAGCCGATGTAGCAGGAAGGAAGCAGGAAAATCTGGATCAGGACTGTGAAAAAGGCCGGAAATCTGTGAAACCAGGAAACAGATGGCAGGGCGTAGCGGCAGATTCCCACAGAAATCAGTAAATAAAGGGTTGGTTTCAGAATCATATCCCATGGCTGGATAGAAAAAGAAACCAGCCCTTTTAATGTATACAGATGCATGGCAGACAGAAAGAGTTCGCTGGCTAACATCCCCCATAGACAGCCGTGGATGCCAAACCGGGGAATGCCGAAAAATACAAAGGCCAGGCGGAGGCTTAAGGCGGCGGTATTTTGTAAAAATACAGCGCTGGTCTTTCCAAGACCATTTAAGATACTTCCTGTGGTAGTAGCCAGGTAGAGAAAAGGACAAAGCCAGGCCAGAACCTTCATGAAATATCCAGCGGAAGATTCATGGAACACGATATTTCCAAGGAAATCCCCAAAGCAGGTAAAGACACCGATGCACAGGATTCCCATGTACAGGCTGTAGCGGAGGGAAGTCAGGACAGCTTCCCTGATGTGATGTTCCCGTCCGTCCGCCTGGGCCCCTGCCACTGCAGGCAGCAGGATCACTGCCATGGAATTGGTAATGGCAGATGGAAAAAAGATAAAGGGAAGTGCCATTCCTGTCAGAACACCGTAGAGCTCAAAAGCTTCCCTGGAAGTAAGACCGGAGAGGACCAGACGGCTGGGAATCCAGATGGCCTCTGCACTGGAGAGCAGGTTTAAGACCAGGCGGTTTCCCATGAGAGGGAGAGCCATGGACATCAGTTCACGGCCTGCGCAGAGCGTGGAGAGGACGATCGGTGAGGTGAGCGGCAGACACAGTGAGGAGACAGTATGGTCGAAGATCAGAAAGGTGAGCGCTGCGTAAAAGCAGGAACCGGCTTCTCCGGCCAGGTGTCCCAGAACGGCCAGTTCCGTGGTAATGGGGATTTGCTCTGCCTGGAAAAACAGGACCAGGAGAAAGACAACGCCCATACGGATCAGCTGTTCTGTGATCTGGGACGCGGCCGGAACTCTGGTCCGCTGCATACCATAATAGTAGCCATTGACGCAGGCGTGGATGGCTGAAAATGGAATAGACAGTGCCATCAGACGAAGAAATTCCCCACAGCGGCTCTCCAGCAGAATCTGATCAGCCAGAAACTGGGAACCGGCAGACAGGATCATGGCTAAAATCACAGCGATGGAAAGGGAGATCATCAGTCCGGTGCGGAGAAACAGCTTCCGGCGGGACAGATTGGCCGCGATGCAGCGGGAAATGGCAGTCTGGATGGAACCGGCGCAGAGTGCAAAGCAGATACCGTAGAGAGGATGTACCAGATTGTAAAGCCCCAGTCCCTCCGCCCCGATGGTGCGGGATAAAAAGATCCGATAAAAAAATCCAAGGATCCGGACGGCAAATCCAGCCGCAGTCAGAAGTAAAGTTCCAGTGATCATGGAGTGCTTGCGGAAGAAATCGCTCATAGAACGGGCCTCGCAGATGGGGATTATTACAGAGTATGACTTTGTTTAAGAAAAAATACGAGGAAATCCTATTGCAATGATAGGAATATGCAAATATAATAAAGTGGGTAGATGAAGCTTTTAACTTTATTACTACAGAAAGGCGGATCACAACAACATGAAAAAAACAATTTATCTTGACAATGCGGCAACGACCAAAACCAGACCAGAGGTCGTAGAGGCAATGCTGCCATATTTCACAGAATATTATGGAAACCCTTCTTCGGTGTATGAGTTTGCAACTCCATCGAAAAAAGCCATCGCAGAAGCACGCGAGACCATCGCAAAGTCCCTGGGAGCTAAAACCAACGAAATTTATTTCACAGCAGGCGGTTCTGAGTCTGATAACTGGGCCATCAAAGCCACTGCTGAGGCATATGAATCCAAAGGAAAACACATCATCACCAGCAAAATCGAGCATCACGCGGTTCTTCATACCTGCGAGTACCTGGAGAAGCGCGGATTTGAGATCACTTACCTGGATGTGGATGAGAATGGTACGGTTAAGCTTGATGAGTTAAAGAAAGCTATCCGTCCGGATACCATCCTGATCTCCATTATGTTCGCTAACAACGAGATCGGAACCATTCAGCCGATCAAAGAGATCGGAGAGATCGCAAAAGAGCACGGGATCATTTTCCATACGGATGCGGTTCAGGCTTATGCCCATGTGCCGATCAATGTAGACGAGTACCATATTGATATGCTCAGTGTCAGCGGCCATAAGTTTAATGGTCCGAAGGGAATTGGCTTTTTATATATCCGTACCGGATTAAAGCTGCGTTCCTTCATCCATGGCGGATCTCAGGAGCGGAAACGCCGTGGCGGCACTGAAAATGTACCTGGTATCGTTGGTATGGGCAAAGCAGTAGAGATCGCTATGGCGAATCTGGCAGAGCGCACGGCTTATGAGGTAGAATTAAGAGATTACCTGATCGACCGTGTGTTAAGTGAAGTTCCATATGTGAGACTGAACGGACACCGTACCAACCGTCTGCCCAATAATGCCAACTTCGCGTTCCAGTTCATTGAGGGTGAGTCCCTCCTGATCATGCTGGATATGCAGGGCATCTGCGGTTCCAGCGGTTCGGCCTGCACTTCAGGTTCCCTGGATCCATCTCATGTACTGTTAGCCATCGGTTTACCGCATGAGATCGCCCATGGCTCCTTAAGACTGACCTTAAGTGAGGAAACCACCAAAGAGGATATTGATTTCACCGTTGATGAGATCAAGAAGATCGTAGAGAAATTAAGAAGCATGTCCCCGCTGTATGAGGATTTTGTGAGAAAATCCAAGAAAAACTAAGGAAAGCTCCGGATAATCCGGACAGGGATGAAAGACATAAAAGCGTTGCAAAAAATAAAACAGCGGATGGTTTGGAGTACCGGATCATGTATTTCGATGCAGACCGCTATGAGAAGAAAAAGAGAGGAATTACAAAATTATGTATACAGAGAAAGTTATGGATCATTTCCAGCATCCAAGAAATGTAGGCGAGATTGAGAATGCCAGTGGTGTTGGTACCGTAGGAAATGCAAAATGCGGCGATATCATGAGAATTTATCTGGATATCGATGACAATCAGGTAATCCGGGACGTAAAATTTAAGACATTTGGCTGCGGTGCGGCAGTGGCAACCAGCAGCATGGCTACGGAGATGGTAAAAGGAAAGACTGTTCAGGAAGCCATGGAAGTGACCAATAAGGCGGTTATGGAGGCTCTGGACGGACTTCCGCCAGTAAAGGTGCACTGCTCTTTATTAGCAGAGGAAGCGATCCATGCGGCTCTGTGGGATTATGCAGAAAAACACGGCATTGTGATCGAAGGACTGGATAAGCCAAAGAGTGATATCAGCGAGCACGATGAGGATGAGGAGTATTAATGGAGAAGAAGAAGGTAGTCGTAGGTATGTCCGGAGGCGTGGATTCCTCCGTGGCAGCCTATCTGTTGAAGCAGCAGGGCTATGATGTCATGGGTGTGACCATGCAGATCTGGCAGGACGAGGATCACCAGACCCAGGAGGAAAATGGAGGCTGCTGCGGGTTGAGCGCTGTGGATGACGCCAGAAGAGTGGCCTGGAGTCTGGACATCCCTTACTATGTGATGAATTTCAGGGAAGAGTTTAAAAACCACGTGATCGATTATTTTGTAGACGAATATGTGAAAGGAAGAACACCGAATCCGTGTATCGCCTGCAACCGCTATGTGAAATGGGAATCTCTGCTTCACAGGAGCTTAGATATCGGGGCGGAATACATCGCTACAGGTCATTATGCCCGCATTGAGAAACTGCCAAACGGCAGATATGCCCTGAAAAAGTCTGTGACAGCGGCGAAGGATCAGACCTATGCTCTATATAATCTGACCCAGGATCAGCTTGCCCATACACTGATGCCGGTGGGAAGCTATACGAAGGATCAGATCCGTGAGATTGCAGAGGAGATCGGTATTCCGGTAGCTCATAAGCCGGACAGCCAGGAGATCTGCTTTATTCCGGATCACGATTATGCCAGGTATATCAGAGAAAATACAGACACAGAACTGCCTCCGGGCAATTTTGTAGATCTGGATGGCAATATATTAGGAAAGCATCTGGGGATCACCCACTATACCGTAGGACAGAGAAAGGGCTTGAACCTTTCTATGGGGAAACCGGTGTTTGTGGTAGAGATCCGGCCAGAGACCAATGAAGTGGTGATCGGTGATTCCAAAGATGTATTTTCCGATCATTTGACCTGTGATCACTTAAACTGGATGTCCGTGGACGGGCTTCATGGAGAAACCATGAAGGTAACCGCCAAGATCCGTTACAGTCATAAGGGCGCGCCATGTGAGATCCGTGAGATTGGGCCGGATCTGGTGGAAGTGCAGTTTGAGGAGCCTCAGAGGGCTATTACCCCCGGACAGGCGGTTGTATTCTATGATGGAGATTATGTTGTGGGAGGAGGAGTGATCCGATGAGAAAATTATGGATTGGCGCAGCAATGGCGGCGCTTCTGGTAACAGGCTGTCAGGCCGGAACTTTTCATGACGCTGATGGTACAAAAAATCAGGCAGTCGTCCGTGAAAGCGGAGCAGGAGATACCGCTGCGTCTGGAAATTATGTAAACAGCGCTGATGCAGCAGATCAGGTTTCCCGTAGCAGCAGACCGATTGTGATCACTTCCGAGCCTGCCGTTTCTATGACCAATACAGATGATATGGTGATGGTAACAGGAAGTCAGGTCAATATCCGTTCCTCTGCTACAACGGCATCCCAGAGCTTAGGAACTGTCAGCCAGGGAGAGACGTTAAAACGGACTGGCAAAGGAGATTCCTGGAGCCGGGTTGTCTATAATGGGAAAGAGGCTTATATTTCCAATAGCTATATTACGGTAAAAGCAGCAGGACAGAGCAGCCAGGCGGCGGACCAGCAGAATGGTAATCAGTCAGCAGCGAGCCAGGCTTCTAAGTCCGGCGGGCCAGGTGAGACCATCCAGAATACCAGTTCTGTCAGCCAGGCGTCTTCTGAGACAGTGGCATTTAGCACTTCCTGGAAATACGCGGAATTTTCCAAGATTTCCTCTGGAACTGCCACCTTATACCGCTCCACAGCAGCTGTTAAGAAGAATCATGTGATCTGTGTCAATGCCGGACACGGCACCAAGGGCGGTTCCAGTGTGAAGACCCAGTGCCATCCTGATGGAAGTGCGAAAGTGACAGGTGGAACGACAGGCGCAGGAGCAACCAGTGCAGTGGCAGTTTCTTCTGGTATGACATTTTCAGATGGAACACCGGAATCACAGGTGACCTTAGCCATGGCGAAGAAACTGAAGGAGAAGCTTCTGGCGGCAGGATATGATGTGCTGATGATCCGGGAAAATGATGACGTGCAGTTGGATAATATCGCCCGTACCGTCATGGCCAACAACATGGCAGACTGCCACATTGCCCTTCACTGGGATTCTACGGAAAAGGATAAGGGTGCATTTTATATGAGTGTTCCGAATGTGGCTTCTTACCGCAGCATGGAGCCGGTGGCTTCCAACTGGCAGAAGCACAATGCCCTGGGTGAGAGTCTGGTGGCAGGTCTTAAAAATGCAGGGGTGAAGATCTTTTCTTCCGGAGCCATGGAGATGGATCTGACCCAGACGTCATTTTCCACGATCCCATCCATTGACATTGAGCTGGGCGATAAGAAATCTGATCATTCTGACGCTGTGCTGAATCAGCTGGCAGATGGATTATTAGACGGCATAAACCGTTATTTTATGTCATAGGAAACTTCGCCCTATGACATAAAAAACGCTCCGCGGGATCGCACTGCGGCGGAGTGGAAGAGTGTCGCTAAAGCGACCCGCCGCAGGCGGAGAATCCTGCTTGCAGGATTCTTTTTTAACTGATAAGTGAACCGTGAATCTGGCGGATGGCAGAATGAGCTGTTTTTGAAGCGAAAATGATTAAGAAAATTTAGAAAAAAGGCATCAACTACTGGTCAAAACATGATTTTTCGTGTATACTACAGTAGTTGATGCTTTTTGTATCGCTGATATGGAGATATAGCGAAGTGGCCATAACGCGGCGCACTCGAAATGCGTTTGTCGGTTCATCCCGGCACAAGGGTTCGAATCCCTTTATCTCCGCTTTCAATCAAGAAGAGACTACTGCAGAATTGACGAAAGAGATTCTGCAGCGGCCTCTTTTTGTGTTAGAGGATCGCCTGTTCGATATTTTTATAGGTTTTTTCTTATGGATTCAATAGGGCAATATATATTTGTGTTTTTTTGCCGGTTCGGGATATAATTTAAGAAAAGTGTGAAAACGGGGGAAAACCTTTGTTAAAGAAAATTCGGAAAAAGAAATGGACAAGAAGTGAGAAGTTTCTCCTTCTGGCGGCAATGCCGCTATATTTTATTCTGGTGGGGCTGCTGGTGCAGCCGGTTTCTACGATCTTACCCGGATTATGGATCATTATCCGGGAGCCGGATGTGTTGATCACTGATTATTTTGTGGTGGGCGGTATCGGTGCGGCGTTTATTAATGCCGGGATTTTAACGTTATTGTGTCTGTTTATTGTATACAAATCAGGGCTGGATGTGGACGGTCATACAGTCACATCTACGTTTTTGATGTTCGGTTTTTCGTTATTTGGTAAAAATCTGTTGAATATCTGGATGATCCTTTTAGGTGTCTGGTTTTATGCGAAGTATCATAAGACTGCTCCCTCCAGATATATCTATATTGCGCTCTATGGAACCAGTTTATCTCCCATCATTACTCAGATGATGCAGATTGAGACAATGCCAGTTCTGTTAAGAGTATTTCTTTCTATGTCTCTTGGTATTTTGATCGGCTTCGTGCTTCCTCCACTGGCAACCCATGCCCATTACGCCCATCAGGGTTACTCCCTGTATAATGTGGGATTTGCGGGAGGAATTATCGCGACGGTGATCGTGTCCGTGTTAAAATCCTTTGGTATTGCCGTTGAAGCCAGACAGATCTGGTATAGCGGCGGCAATCATCTGTTTGCCATCTTGTTATCCGGGCTGTTTCTGGGAATGATTGCGGCAGGTCTGCTGGCCGGAGGCCGGGAGGTCTTTGCAGGATATAGACGGGTTCTGAAAACTCCCGGAATCGGTGGAACGGATTATCTGAGGGACGAGGGCGGCGCGGTGATCCTGTTTAATATGGGAATCAATGGTATGGTTGCTACTGCATTTCTGGTGCTGGTAGGTGGAGATTTGAACGGCCCCACCATCGGCGGAATCATGACCATCGTTGGTTTCAGTGCCACTGGAAAGCATCTTCGCAATATCCTGCCGGTCATGGGCGGCGTCTGCCTGGCCGGAATGACAAAACACTGGGAGCTTACCGATCCATCGGCGACACTGGCCCTGTTATTTTCCACAACTCTGGCGCCGATTGCCGGAGAATTTGGAGTGATGGCAGGGCTGATCGCCGGATTCCTGCATTCATCCGTGGCTTTGAACGTTGGAATTGTTTATGGGGGAATGAACCTTTATAACAATGGATTTGCGGGTGGTCTGGTGGCGATTTTCATGGTTCCGGTGGTACAATCCTATCGTTCACGGAAAGCAAGGGCGAGAGGCGGTCTGTCCTTGTAGAAAAATGGTCCTGCTGAAATACAGATTTTGACAAAGATTTAACCGATACTTTAAACTTCTTGTCAAATGATAAAGATCTATGCTATAGTTAAACTATATGCGGTTTGCAGTACTATATCGTATGGATATCACACAATATACAAAGGGGTATATGTAGGAGGAAATCATGACAATTAATGATGTGTCGAATGTCTTTGGTTTTTTGGGTGGTCTTGGAATGTTCCTTTATGGAATGAATATCATGGCCGATGGTATGCAGAAAACCGCAGGAAGTAAGATGAGTCAATTTTTAAGCATGTTGACCAATAACCGTCTTATGGCAGTCTGTCTGGGTGCGTTGATCACGGCAATCATTCAGAGCAGTGGCGCTACCACGGTCATGGTAGTTGGTTTCGTAAGTGCAGGAGTTTTGAATTTAACCCAGGCGGTTGGCGTGATCATGGGTGCTAATATCGGTACCACCATCACTGCATGGATCGTATCCTTAAGCCAGCTGGGAAGCGCCATGGAAGTGATGAAACCGGTGTTCTATGCGCCGCTTCTGATCGGTATTGGTGCGATCATGATCCTGTTTTCCAAAAAAGAGAAGTACCATACCATCGGTGAGATCCTGGTAGGTCTTGGACTGTTATTTATGGGACTGGAACTGATGTCCGGTTCGATTTCACCATACACAGATGCTCCGATTTTTGCCAAGGCATTTGAGGTGCTGGGAAGCAATCCACTGTTAGGTATGCTGATCGGTGCATTGGTAACGGCATTATTGCAGAGCTCCTCTGCATCCGTTGGTATTTTACAGACCCTGGCATTAAATGGGGTCGTAACGACGAACGCAGCCATTTACATTACATTAGGACAGAATATCGGTTCCTGTGTGACTGCGCTGTTATCCAGTGTGGGAGGCTCCAGAACAGCAAAACGTGCGGCTGTCATGCATTTAAGCTTTAATGTGATTGGTGCAATCCTGTTTGGCGTAGCCGGTTTTATACTATTTGCCCTGCGTCCTGCATTTGCGGCATCCAATATTAATGCAGTGCAGATCTCCATTTTCCATACGATCTTTAACCTGACGAATACGGCATTGCTGTTCCCATTTGCTGATCAGCTGGTAAAATTATCTGGAATTCTGGTAAAACCGGATACAGAAGAAAACAAAGTGAAGGACGAGGATGATGAGGCAGCAGCGACTTTAAAACATCTGGACGAGCGTATCTTCGAGTCTCCTGCATTTGCAGTGGAGACTGCAGCCCTTGAAGTTGTCCATATGGGCCAGATCACTATGGGTAACGTCAGAAAAGGAATTGACGCAATCCTGGTTGGTAATTTAGAGGAGGTCGAAGCGGTATTCCGGGTGGAGAAAACCCTCAACAGCATGGAGAAGATGCTGACGGAGTATCTGATCAAGATTGATAATCTGCAGCTGACCGAGCATCAGAAGCTGGTAGTCAACGACTTATTCTACAGTGTCAGCGACATCGAGCGTGTAGGTGACCACGCAGAAAACCTGGCAGAATGCGCCCAGTATCTGGTAGAACGGAATCTGAAATTTTCCGAGACCGGAGCCAATGACCTTCGTGAAATCAGCGAGTATGTATTTAAGGCCTTTGAGAATGCCATCGACGCCAGAAGCAACTCCAACATGGATACTGTCCGTAAGGTAAGCCAGTATGAGGACAAGGTAGATACACTGGAAGAAGAGTTAAGAGAGAAACACATCGAGCGTCTGTCCAATGGCCAGTGCGCTGCTTCCGCAGGTGTGATCTTCTTAGATATCATCAGCAACCTGGAGAGGATTTCCGATCATGCATATAACCTGGCGGGATATATTAAGAATGAGTTGTAGGATGGTTGCGGAGTTTTCAGCATGTGATGAACCGATAGCAGGATAAGATTTTATTTGCGATACTGAATAGTTACTATTTTTTATAATAAAAATACCGGTCTTTCAAGATCAGCGACAAAACCGAAATCTTGAAAGGCCGGTATTTTATTTCTGGGTATCCAACAAGCCCGGATTACATCTCGATATCCGCTTTCAGCTTGTCTACGGTATGTTTTTCATCCGTATTTCCATCGTTATTTGCATCCATAGCAAGAATTGCCTCAGCGATAGCTTTTCCAAGCCGCGGATGGCTTTCCATAGTGAAATGGACTCCATCGGCATCCCCGGCTTCTGCGTACAGGCCGGCATCAAGATAACCGCAGTGGTACGCTTTGGCGGCATCTTTATAGGCAGATGCAAACTCATGGGAGAGGATTACTCCAGCTTCACAACCGTATTTTTCTGATACCTCCGGACGTCCTTTGGCCATTTTGATGGGCGGAGGTGCAACCACCAGAATTTTCGCAGGCTGATTTCCGGCACCACATTCCGGAAGAGAGCGAATTAATTTGATCAGGTGGATCAGACCGTCTGCCAGGTGTTCTCTGGTAAACGGTGTTTTATGCATTTTAGGCTGGAGGTCATTGGTTCCCAGCATCAGGACTACATAATCCAGAGGTCTGTGACTTAAAAGGCAGGGATGAAGATAGGCATCTCCCAGACGATAAGTTTCACCGGATTCCGGGTGATACATGGTGGTGCGTCCGCCAAGTCCTTCCTCGATCAAGGTCCAGGAATCGTCATTCTTGCTGTGGTTTAAACAGTCAGCCATGACACAGGGCCATCGGGTATGTTCATCGTACCGTTCTGACGGAAGCGGAGAAGCTTCCCATCTGGGAATCACACCCCAGGTATTAGAATCACCAAAACATAGAATTCTTCGCTGCATAGCTATCCTTCTTTCTTATCTGTGAGTATCTGTAGTGTCCAACAGGTTTGTATGTCTGTAATACGGATGGTAAAACTAGGTTGGTTCTGCATGATATGTTATACGAATTTCTTTGTTCCGTCAATAACTTTTGGATAAAAGACACAAGCGCTATTCGTGAAAAAAGTCAATAAAATATGCAATATAAATAGAAAATGAAATGGATAAAAAATAAAAATAAACAAAATATACAATAAAAGTAAAAAAAGAGCATAAAATGTAAAATTAGTGATGTATCTATTTCCTGTACTGGCTTTTATAATAAGATCATAACTCAGTCTGTGGAGACAGACTGGAAATGATAAAACAACCATATGTAATGTATGAAGGAGGAAAAGACATGAAAAAAAGACAAGTAGCACTGGCATTGGCAGCAGTCATGGCAGTAGGCTCCGTTGTAGGCTGCAGCGGTTCATCCGACACGAAGACAACCACCGCAGCAGCGGCAGAGACCACAGCAGCAGGCAGTGAGGCAGCAGCAGAGACTACCACAGCAGCACCGGCAGAGAGAGTAAAACTGACCATCTGTGCTCCAGATAATACCTTTGGTTTAAGTACTGATCCGGATATGCAGCAGGCAGTGATCGATATGCTGGAAGAGAAAGCCAATGTCGATCTGGAGGCGATCATCCCTCCGATCAGCAGCTATAATGATAAACTGGAGACCATGATGGCTGGCGGTGATGTGCCGGATATCTTCTCCATTTCCCAGGCGACGACAAGACTCCCAAACTACGTTGCAAGAGAGCAGGTTATGCCTTTAAGTGATCTGATCGCAAAATCCGAGAAGCTTTCCGCAATTGACCAGTCCTATTATGACGCTCTGGCAGTCGATGGCGTGGTATATGATGTTCCTATCAAATATCCAAAAGTAAAATGCTTATTCCTGCGTAAAGATATCATGGAAAAATATGGTATCAATTTAAGCACAACACCGACCACTGAGGAGTTTATGACTGAGATGAGCAAGCTAAAAGGAACCGGAATCATTCCTTCCAGCTTCTCAAAATGGCCCGATAACTTCCAGTATTTCATGAATTCCTTTGGCGCATATGCCGGTATCTATAAGAATGCAGATGGTATTTATGTAGATGGTATGCAGGAGCCGCAGATGGTTGATGCATTAAACTACGTAAGAGATCTGTACGCCAATGGTATTCTTGATCAGGAGTTTATCACAACTGAGAATGCAACCATGCGTGAGTATGTATACACAGGTAAGGCAGCAAGTGATATCGACTATGTTAACAAGTATTCTAGCTATCTGATCCAGTCTGAGACAGCTGGCGCAGCAACCGATGTTCAGCCGATTTACATGCTGGTTGGTCCAGATGGCAAGGGTGGAGGCTTTAACGAATCCATCCAGACTGCATGGTGCATCTCCCCTGAGTGCAAAGATCCAGAGGCAGCTATGAGAGTCATCTAAGCATTATTCACTGATCCAGAGATGCATGCAGCATTCTATGGCACTGGTGTTGAGGGTGTTCATTACACCATCGAAAATGGCCAGGCAGTTGCAACTGAAAAAGCGGCAAACTCCGGTTATTCTATCCAGTATGATTATTTAACCGATTCCTATATTCCTGATTTCTCTTCTCTGGCATATCAGCCGGATGAGAAGACCAAAGAGATTCTGGAAGTTCAGAAGGCTTATACCGAAGAAGCGATGAAATTGAGAGGCGACAAGCAGATGATCCCACCAAATGTTTCTACTCTGTATGATGAGGCAGCAGCTTCTATCACGAGTACCTGGAAAGAAGTGGTATCTCAGATCGTTCTTGGATCTACCAGCGTAGAGGACGGATTAAAATCTTATAAGAATTTCTGGGACAGCATAGATGGTGACACTATGTTAAAAGAATTAAACGGACAGTAGGCAATCAAAACATGCGGCCGGAAGACCTGCTTCTTCCGGCCTGTTTGTTTTTAAGAAAAAGAGAAACTTATATGAAGACCTATGAGATCGCCAGCCAGCTTGGATATAAAAGTGTTCAGCATTTTTCGAGGATTTTCAAGGAATATTATAATTATACACCGATGGAATACCGGCAAAGGAGGAACATGCAATGAAAAATGTAGTATTGAGCAACGAAGATTTTCAGGACTTTCCCATTGGGGAGTTTCCCTATGACAAAGACCACACGGCGATGGGAGAGTATCAGTACGTGGTAGAGAAGGGCTATCACGGCAACTGGGTAGACATGGTCTGCAACTCATCATACAAGGGAACCGGTCCAACCTGGCTGATCACGGAACGCGACGGAAGACATTTTATGGAGTCCATGCGGATCGAGAAAAACCGGCCTCACCGGATGTTCCCGACTCTGGAAACCGGAAAGCACCAGTGGAAGGACTACGAGGTGTCCGTCTCCGTCAGACGTCTTTCCCAGAAGGGCATGGCAGGTCTGGTATTCAGCATGAACCATAGCATTGACACGCTGGTATTTTATCTGGATGGCAAAGACAAAGCAGCAGTGGCATATCGTCATAAAGAAGAAGTCCATGTATTAAAAGAGGTGGTTTTCCCACATGGCTGCGATCAGGAATACCGCCTGAAAGTGGACTGTGATGGCCGCATTGCTAAGGTTTATGTGGACGACCAGGAGCTGTTCCGGGTAGAGGATGATCTGGTGGCAAGAGGTGGAAAAGTGGGAATCACTGCAGACTGCCCGTCCAGATTTGCAGATTTTAAGGTATGTGTATCTGAAAAAACGAAACAGGAAATCGATGTGGCAGAGCTGGCTGTAAAAGAGGCAGAAACGGAAGAGATGAAGAAACATCCGAAGATGAAGCTCTGGAAGAAGATCGACCTGAAAAATTTCGGAACCAGCCGTCAGATCCGTTTCGGACATCTGACAGGAACCGATGAATGGTATGTGGTCCTGGCACAGATGCAGAAGAGAGTCAGTCGTGACGCCTATGGATTTATCAGCTGTCTGACTGCCATTGATTTAGAGGGCAACGTATTGTGGCAGTTGGGAGAGCCTTCTGATAAGATGGAAGAACTGGGCAGGGTTTCTGCGGATATGGCATTTCAGGTTTATGATATTGATGGAGATGGAAGGGACGAAGTCATCGTGGGATGGGATTTCGAGATCCGGATTCTGGATGGCGAGACAGGAACGATCAAGAAATCTGCCAAGACACCATTTTCCGATGATGATGACGCAGATCTGATCGGTGTTCCGTATCAGACTTACGCTTTTGAGCGGATTAACCCGGATGGCATCCGTATCTGCAACTTCAGGGGCAAAGAGAGACCGGCAGATATTCTGATCAAAGACCGTTATTGCCGGATCTACGCTTTGGACGAAGATTTAAATGTGATGTGGAAATATAAGAGCCCGACGAACACTGGTCATTGCCCGCTTCCAATCGATATTGACGGAGACGGAAAGGACGAGCTGCTGGTAGGCTATAAGCTGTTAGACAGTGACGGACAGATGCTGTGGAGCTATCCGATCTCTGAGGATCATACCGATGAGATCGTGGCAGGAAAATGGATGCCCGGCGAGGACGAAGGTCATTTTGCCTGTGTCTCCGGTACAGAAGGCTTCTTCATCGGCGATTTCTATGGCAATATCGTGGCACGAGATATGATCGGTCATGCACAGCGGGTTTCCATTGCGAACTATTGCCCGGAGCGGGAAGGCAGAGAGATCGTGGTTACTAACTTCTGGGGACATCAAGGGGTGATCTTCCTCTATGACTGTTACGGCAACCAGATCTGGGAGATGGAAAACGAGATGAACGGCAATATCCTGGCTCCGGTGAACTGGGATGGTGATGGCACAGAGCTGATCCTGACTAACGCAGACGCAAAGAAAGGCGGTCTGTTAAATGGTAAAGGCGTTCGCGCAGTGGAATTCCCAGACGATGGACATCCGGTTCTGTGCTGTGAGTCACTGGATCTGACCGGCGATGAGAGAGACGAGCTGGTAGTATGGGATTATCATTCCATGTACATTTATACCCAGGATGACTGCCCGAAGGAGCAGACTTATCATCCGGTACAGTTCCCGATTTATAATGCTTCCAATTATCGTGGTGAGTATTCTTACCCGGATGCTTCTTACCTGGATTTCCATGCGGATAAGGAGAAAATGAAAGCCAATCGGAAATAAGCAGCAAAAATAAACAGCAAAAACAAACAGTAAAAGTAAACAACAAGAGTAAACAACAAGAGTAAACAACAAGAGTAAACAGTGGGGGCGGATCAATGAAGGAAAAACTTCGGCAGCAGGCAAGAGAACAGGCCAGGGAGAAGGCAGAAACATATTTAAAAGATCTTTCCATCGAAGAACAGGCCATGCTTTTAAAATATGAGTCTCCGGCGATTCCAAAAGCAGGAATTCCGGAGTATAACTGGTGGAATGAAGCTCTTCATGGGGTGGCGAGAGCCGGAACAGCTACTGTTTTTCCGGTTCCCATCGCCATGGCTGCATCTTTTGACGAAGAACTGGTAAAAGAGATCGGAGACTGTATTTCCACAGAGGGAAGAGCAAAATATAACGGATTCCAGCGGGAGAAGGACTATGACATTTATAAAGGCCTTACCTATTGGTCTCCCAATATCAATATTTTTCGTGATCCCAGATGGGGAAGAGGTCATGAGACCTTTGGAGAAGATCCTTATCTGACAGCACACATGGGAGAAAAGTTTATTGAAGGAATCCAGGGGGATGATGAGCAGTTTTTGAAGGCGGCGGCCTGTGTGAAACATATGGCAGTTCATTCCGGTCCGGAGGCCCTGCGCCACGAATTTGATGCTCAGGTGTCCGAGAAGGATCTGTGGGAGACTTATCTTCCGGCTTTTGAATACTGTGTAAAAGAAGGTCAGGTAGAAGGTGCCATGGGCGGTTACAGCAGTCTGAATGGAACGCCTTTGTGCGGAAACAAACGGCTGATCACGGATATATTAAGAGAAGACTGGGGCTTTGAAGGTTATTATGTGTCGGACTGCTGGGCCTTGAGGGATTTCCATGAGCATCATATGGTGACCACCAGCCCGGAAGAATCCGCAGCCATGGCCATGAAAGCAGGATGTGATGTGAACTGCGGCAGCTGTTATAACCAGCTGATGAAGGCTTATTATCAGGGAATGGTGACAGAAGAGGAGATCCATACAGCGGCAGTACGAGCTTTAACTACACGGATTTTACTGGGGATGAATCAGGAAACACCATGGGATCAGCTGGATATCCAGGATGTGGATACGCCGGATGCCGCTAGTTTGAATTACCGCGCGGCAGCGGAAGGCATGGTGCTGTTAAAAAATGATGGGATTCTGCCATTGGATCAGAAAAAGATCCATTCGATCGGTGTGATCGGTCCGAATGCAGATTCCACAGTAGTACTTCAGGGCAATTATCACGGAACGGCTTCGCATTTTGTGACCGTGATGGAAGGCATGAGAAAGGCATTTCCAGATACCCGTCTTTCTTATGCGTCAGGCTGCGATGTGGTCAATCCAAGAACAGAACGTCTGGCCAGAGAATATGACCGGGTTTCCGAAAGCTGTGTGGTTGCCAAGGCCAGTGATGTGGTGGTGCTGTGTGTAGGACTGGATGAACGATATGAGGGAGAAGCCCATCATATCAGTACAGGAGAATGTATTGGCGGAGATAAAGAGGATCTTCATTTCCCGGAGACACAGCGGAAGCTGATCGATGCAGTTCTGGATTGTGGTACACCTGTGGTTCTGTGCTGTATGGCAGGCAGCTGCATGGATCTGAGTCCTTACGCAGACCGGGCGGCAGCTGTGATCCAGACCTGGTATCCGGGAGCGGAAGGCGGACAGGTTCTGGCAGATATTTTAGCAGGGAAAACGGCTCCGTCAGGCAAACTTCCAGTGACATTCTATGGTGGCGATTATGAAATTCCGGATTTTACAGATTATTCTCTGAAAAACAGAACGTACCGCTATGTGGAACAGGGAGTTCTCTATCCGTTTGGATATGGCCTGACTTATGGAAGGGCAGAAGTGATAAGCGCAGCTTATGATTCGGAAAGTAAAAAAGTTTCTTATGAGATCGTTAACCATTCTGACCGGGCAGTGGAAGAGACGGTTCAGGTTTACAAGAAAAACCGTACTTCAAAGTGGGAAGTGCGGAATACAGTTCTGTGCGGATTTGCCAAAGTATGTCTGGCGCCTGGCGAGACCAGACAGGGAGAGATCCAGTTAGATGAGTATGCCTTTACGGTAGTGAATGACCAGGGAAAACGGGTGCAGGATGGCAGTGACTATTTATTATATGTAGGAACTCACGGGCCGGATAAGCGCAGTGAAGAACTGACAGGAACAAAGGCAATTGCGTTAGATACCAAATTTTAATCATAAATTGGGAGGCATAAAAATATGAAGGTTCAGAATGGAACATGCAGTGATGTACGGGTTGCTTATATTGGAGGTGGAAGCCATGGATGGGCATGGACATTTTTTAAAGATCTTGCCAGAGAAGAGAAGATGTCCGGCATTATTGATCTTTATGACATTGACCGTCCGATGGCAGAGCAGAATGCGGAGATTGGAACAAGATTATTTAGGAGACCAGATGTAAAGGGTAACTGGAAATTTGAGGTTAGTGGTTCTTTGAAAGAACTTCTGGAGAAAAAACCAGAATTTGTGATCATTTCCATTCTGCCAGGTACGTTTGACCATATGGAATCGGATGTTCATCTGCCAGAAAAATATGGAATTTATCAGTCTGTAGGCGATACTGCAGGTCCAGGTGGATTGGTAAGGGCTTTGCGTACCATTCCAATGTTTGTGGAAATCGCAGAAGCGATTAAGGAATACTGTCCAGAAACGCTGGTGATCAACTATACCAACCCAATGACCCTTTGCGTGAAGACCTTATACCGGGTATTTCCTCAGATCAAAGCCTTTGGCTGTTGTCATGAAGTGTTTGGAACCCAGAAGATCCTGCGGGATATGTATCAGCTGGCAACCGGTGAAACCGATGTAGAACGTGATGAGGTGATTGTCAATGTTCAGGGAATTAACCATTTTACCTGGTTTGACCGTGCAAGCTGCAGGGGCGTTGATTTATTCCCGATTTATCGGAAATTTATTGATGAACATTTTGAGGACGGATACCATGATCCGGACCGCAACTGGATGAACGGAACCTTTAACTGTGCTCACAGGGTAAAGATGGATCTGTTTAACAAATATGGTAATATCGCGGCAGCAGGTGACCGTCATCTGGCAGAATTTCTGCCTGGAGATGTGTACTTGAGAGATCCAGAGCAGGTACATCAGTGGAAATTTGCCCTGACCCCAGTATCCTGGAGAAAAGAACGCCAGGCTGAGAAAATTGAAGAGGCAAAACGGCTGGCTTCTGGAGAAGAAGAACTGAAATTAGAGGCTACAGGTGAAGAAGGAATCCTGCTGATGAAGGCACTCTGTGGTTTAAACCGTATGGTAAGTAATGTCAATATTCCAAATACAGCGGGCCAGATTCCAAATCTGCCAAGAACTGCAGTGGTAGAAACCAATGCGGTATTTTATAAAGGAACCATCCAGCCGATTTTTGCTGGAGAAATGAAGCCGGTGATCCGGGATCTGGTGATGCCTCATGTGGAGAATCATGAGAGAATTCTGGAAGCAGCCATGAAACCGAATTTTGGATTGGCTTATGAGGCATTTATGAATGATCCTCTGGTTCATGGGCGGATTTCCAGAGAAAACGGTGAGAAACTGTTAAAAGAGATGATTCAGAACACCTTAGATGTGCTTCCAGAAGGCTGGAAAAAAGAAATTCAATGAAACATTTTTTTATCAAACAGTCCAAAGAACTACAGATAGAAGAATTATATGAGAAATGTGGAGATCACTCCTTAAAACTGTTGTTTGGCCTGTACCGGGGCAGCTACGGATATTTGTTTTTATCCCTGTTGTTTTATGTGATCAAACACTCACCGGCGTGGATTCTTCCTATTATAACGGCAAAGGTTGTGGATATTGCTGCGTCTGGAAATCAGGCGGAATATGGCATGATCGTATGGTACCTGCTGTTTATGGCAGTGATGACCATACAGAATCTTCCAACCAGCCATTTACATGTCCATTTCCGCAGTCTGGCGATCCGACAGATAGAGGCGGAACTGCGGGGCGCGCTGGTGAGAAAGCTGCAGCATCTGTCGATCCTGTATCATAAACAGATGTCCAGCGGACGGCTGCAATCCAAGATCATGCGTGATGTAGAGGCAGTGGAGAATCTGTCTACCCAGATGTTTATCCAGATGGTTTCCATTCTGTTAAGCATCGGGATTGCCCTGACGGTGACATTGGCTCACAGCCGGATCGTGTTTATCATGTTCCTGGTGACGATTCCATTGTCTGCGGCAGCAGTATTTCTTTTCCGCAAACGGATGAAGGAGACGAACCAGCAGTTCCGACAGGAAGTGGAGCATACCTCCGGTCATGTGATGGAGATGATGGAACTGATCCCGATCACCAGAGCCCACGCCCTGGAAGAAGAAGAGATCCAGAAAATGACCGGCTATCTGGAGCATGTGGCAGAAAATGGTTATCGTCTGGATGTGGTCCAGAACCTGTTTGGCGCGACCGGTTGGGTGATTTTCCAGGTTTCCCAGTTGGTGTGCTTAGGATTTACTTCCTATCTGGCAATCCAGGGAAAAGTGACCATCGGCGATGTGGTGCTGTATCAGAGCTATTACACAACCATTATTACTCAGCTGACCAATATCATGAACCTGGTGCCGATCATGGCTAAGGGGTTTGAATCCCTTCATTCGATCGGAGAAGTGATGACTTCTTATGATGAAGAAGATTATACGGGGAAAAATCCAGTGGATCATATAAAAGGAGCAGTGGAATTCCGGCATGTGACCTACCAGTATCCAGAGGCCAGTGAGCCGGTCCTGAAGGATTTTTCCTTAAAAGCAGAGCCGGGAGAGACCATTGCACTGGTCGGTGAGTCCGGAGCCGGAAAAAGTACGGTGTTAAATATGCTGATTGGTTTTATGAGACCGGATTCCGGAGAAATACTTTTAGATGGAGAAAATATGAGAAATCTGGATTTCCGGTCTTTCCGCAGGCATCTGGCTGTGGTTCCCCAGGAAACGATCTTATTTTCCGGCACCGTCCGGCAGAATATCACTTATGGAAGCGCGGATGTCACGGAAGAAGAACTGTGGCAGGTGCTGAAAGCTGCTAATTTAGATGAGGTCGTGAAAAATCTGCCCCAGGGTCTGGACACCAATCTTGGAGAACACGGAGGACGCTTATCTGGTGGCCAGCGCCAGCGGATCAGTATTGCCCGCTCTCTCCTGCGGAAACCAGACATCATTCTCTGGGATGAAGCAACCTCTGCCCTGGATAACATCTCCGAACGGAAGGTCCAGCAGGCTTTTGAGAAGCTTTCCAAAGGCAAGACCACATTTATCGTTGCCCATCGTCTTTCTACCATCCGGAACGTGAAAAAGATCATGGTCATGAAAGCTGGACAATGCGTGGAAGAAGGGGATTATGAGACACTGATGGAGAAAAAAGGGGTATTCTGGGAAATGCAGGGCATGAATCTGGGAAAACGCCTGGAGAATAAGTGAGAAATAGTCACTTATGATGCAAAAAGGGCTTGATATTTCTAGCAAAATTAGGTAAAATATTAAATGGGTTGATTAGATTTTAACAATCGCATTTAATTTATTCTTTAGGAGGAATGAAAATCATGGCAGTAAAAGTAGCAATCAATGGTTTTGGACGTATTGGACGTCTTGCATTCAGACAGATGTTCGGAGCTGAGGGATACGAAGTAGTTGCAATCAACGACTTAACAGATCCTAAGATGTTAGCTCACTTATTAAAATATGATACCGCTCAGGGCGGATACACTGGAAAAATCGGCGAGAATCTGCACACTGTAGAGGCTGGCGAGGATTCCATCACTGTTGATGGCAAGACTATCAAAATTTATGCTGAGAAAGATGCTGCTAATCTTCCTTGGGGCGAGATCGGTGTTGATGTAGTTCTGGAGTGTACTGGATTCTATACTTCCAAAGCAAAATCCCAGGCTCATATCGATGCAGGCGCTAAGAAAGTTGTTATTTCCGCACCAGCTGGCAACGATCTGCCAACTATCGTTTACAGCGTAAATGAGAAGACTCTGACTGCAGAGGACAAGATCATTTCCGCAGCTTCCTGTACAACAAACTGCTTAGCTCCTATGGCTAAAGCATTAAATGACTATGCACCAATCCAGTCTGGTATCATGAGCACAATTCATGCTTACACTGGTGATCAGATGATCCTTGATGGACCACACAGAAAAGGCGATTTAAGAAGAGCAAGAGCAGGCGCTGCTAACATCGTTCCTAACTCTACTGGTGCTGCAAAAGCAATCGGTCTGGTTATCCCAGAGTTAAACGGCAAACTGATCGGTTCTGCACAGCGTGTTCCAGTACCAACTGGTTCCACTACTATCTTAACCGCAGTTGTTAAGGGCAAAGATGTAACCAAAGAAGCTATCAACGCAGCTATGAAAGCAGCAGCTAGCGAGTCCTTCGGTTACAACGAGGATCCGATCGTTTCTTCCGACGTTATCGGTATGAGATTTGGTTCCCTGTTCGATGCTACTCAGACTATGGTAGCTCAGATTGCAGACGATCTGTATGAGGTTCAGGTTGTTTCTTGGTACGATAACGAGAACTCCTACACCAGCCAGATGGTTAGAACAATCAAATACTTCGCTGAGTTAGGCTAATTGTTGAATTAAATGTGACTCAAAAAGGGTCCGGTCATGTTTGGGCCGGACCCTTTTTATTTCATAGGAAAGTATGTCCTATGAGATAAACGCTCCGCGAGGATGCGCAGTGATTCTGTAAAGAATATGTCAGCTTACGCTGACCAGAATCACGCGCCAAGTCTCACGGACGTTCGACTTGAATATTTGTCCATGAAGGGAGAATTATCATGTTAAATAAAAAATCCGTTGATGATTTAAAGAACTTAAAAGGCAGAAGAGTGTTAGTACGCTGCGATTTCAACGTACCGTTAAAGAACGGCGTGATCACAGACGAGACCCGTATCGTTGCAGCTCTTCCTACGATCCAGAAGCTGATCAATGAAGGCGCAAAAGTAATTCTTTGCTCCCATTTAGGAAAAGTAAAAAATGGCCCGAACGAGGGTGAGTCCTTAGCTCCGGTTGCAGCAAGACTGGAAGAGAAATTAGGCAAGAAGGTTGTATTCGTATCCGATTATCACGTAACAGGCGAGGCTGCTACCAAGGCTGTTGCTGAGATGAACGATGGCGATGTTGTTCTGTTACAGAACACCCGTTTCCGTGGCGCAGAAGAGACTAAGAACGGCGAAGAGTTCAGCAAAGAGCTGGCTGATCTGGCTGACGATTATGTATGTGACGCATTTGGTTCCTCCCACAGAGCACATGCTTCTGTTGCAGGCGTAACCAAGTTCATCACCGCAAAGGGTGGCACAAACGCAGTTGGTTATCTGATGCAGAAAGAGATCGACTTCTTAGGTAATGCAGTTGAGAACCCGGTAAGACCTTTCGTTGCAATCTTAGGCGGCGCAAAAGTTGCTGATAAATTAAACGTAATCTCCAATCTGCTTGAGAAATGCGATACCCTGATCATTGGTGGTGGTATGGCTTATACTTTCTTAAAAGCACAGGGCTATGAGATCGGTAAATCCTTAGTAGATGACACCAAGTTAGATTATTGCAAAGAGATGATGGAGAAGGCTGAGAAATTAGGCAAGAAATTACTTCTGCCAGTTGACTCTGTAACCATCGCTGAGTTCCCGAACCCAATCGATGCTCCGGTTGAGACTGAGGTTTATGGTGTTGCTGATATGCCAGCAGACAGAGAAGGCTGCGATATCGGACCTAAGACTGCTCAGATGTATGCAGATGCTGTTAAGACTGCTAAGACCGTTGTTTGGAACGGACCGATGGGCGTATTCGAGAACCCAACCTTAGCAGCAGGTACGATTGCAGTAGCAAAAGCATTAGCTGAGACAGATGCAACTACCATCATCGGTGGCGGTGACTCTGCAGCAGCAGTTAACCAGTTAGGTTTTGCAGATAAGATGAGCCATATCTCTACAGGTGGCGGTGCATCCCTGGAGTTCCTGGAAGGCAAGACTCTGCCAGGCGTAGCAGCAGCTGACGATAAGTAAGTACTTAGTGAATGCGAGCGAAAGCGAAGCATGAACTTAGTACGAACTTACTTCCCCGCACTTAGCGAAAACGAGCCGAAGGCGAAGTCTTGAGCTTAGTAAGGGGAAGTTACATTACAATTTAACCTTGAGGGGATAATATCATGGCAAGAAAGAAAATTATCGCAGGAAACTGGAAAATGAATATGACTCCATCTGAGGCTGTTAAGCTGGTAGAGGAGTTAAAACCATTAGTAGTAAACGATGAAGTAGATGTTGTATTCTGTGTACCGGCAATCGACATCATTCCAGCTATGGAGGCAGCAAAAGGAACCAACATCCAGATCGGCGCTGAGAATATGTATTTTGAGGAGAAAGGCGCTTACACAGGAGAGATTTCTCCAAATATGTTAGTAGATGCTGGCGTAAAATATGTGATCATCGGACATTCTGAGAGAAGAGAATACTTTGCTGAGACTGATGAGACTGTAAATAAGAAAGTCCTGAAGACATTTGAGCATGGTTTAACACCAATCATCTGCTGTGGTGAGACTCTGACTCAGAGAGAGCAGGGAATCACCCTTGACTGGATCCGTCAGCAGATCAAGATTGCATTCCAGAACGTAACTGCAGAGCAGGCGAAGACTGCTGTGATCGCATATGAGCCGATCTGGGCAATCGGAACTGGCAAGACTGCTACTTCTGATCAGGCTGAGGAAGTATGCGGCGCAATCCGTGCATGTATCGCTGAGGTATATGACGAGGCAACTGCAGCAGAGATCCGTATCCAGTACGGTGGTTCTGTTAACGCGGGCAACGCAGCAGAGCTGTTTGCAAAACCTGACATCGATGGCGGTCTGGTAGGCGGCGCATCCTTAAAGCCAGATTTTGGTAAGATCGTTAACTACAAATAAGTGATTACGATAGTATTGGAGATTTGATTATGAGTAAAAGACCAACCGTATTAATGATCCTTGATGGATATGGTCTGAATGACAGATGTGACCACAACGCAGTCTGCGAAGGAAAGACTCCGGTGATGGATCAGTTGATGAGCCAGTGTCCATTTGTAAAGGGCAATGCCAGCGGTTTATTTGTAGGACTTCCGGACGGCCAGATGGGTAACTCCGAGGTTGGACATATGAACATGGGCGCAGGCCGTGTCATTTACCAGGAGCTGACCAAGATCACCAAATCCATCCAGGATGGAGATTTTTTCCAGAACCAGGAATTCTTAGCAGCTGTTGAGAACTGCAAGAAGCATGATTCTGCCCTTCATCTGTTTGGCCTGGTATCTACTGGCGGTGTTCACAGCCATTTGACCCATATCTATGGTCTTCTGGAACTGGCTAAGAGAAATGGTCTTGAGAAGGTGTATGTACACTGCTTCTTAGATGGCCGTGACACTCCACCAGAATCTGGTAAAGGCTTTGTAGAGGAACTGGAATCCAAGATGGCAGAGCTTGGCGTAGGCCAGGTAGCGACTGTTATGGGACGTTTCTATGCCATGGACCGTGATAAGAGATGGGATCGTGTAGAAAAAGCATATAACGTGATGACGAAGAGCGAAGGAAAGACGGCAGAAAGCGCAACTGCAGGAATCCAGGCTTCCTATGATGACGGCAAGGCAGATGAGTTCGTAGAGCCATTTGCAGTAGTAAAAGACGGAAAACCAGTTGCAGCGATCCAGGACAATGATTCTGTGATCTTCTTTAACTTCCGTCCAGACCGTGCAAGAGAGATCACTCACGCATTCCGTGACGCAGAGTTTGATGGATTTGCAAGAGAGAAAAAATTAGATCTTGTCTATGTATGTTTCACCGATTACGACGAGACTATTACAGACAAGCTGGTTGCTTTCAAGAAAGAGGGCATTACCAATACTCTGGGTCAGTACCTGGCAGACCACGGCAAGACTCAGGTGAGAATCGCTGAGACTGAGAAGTACGCTCATGTAACCTTCTTCTTCAACGGCGGTGTTGAGGAGCCAAACCAGGGTGAGGATCGTGTCTTAGTTCCGTCTCCAAAGGATGTGGCAACTTATGATCTGAAGCCTCAGATGAGCGCATATGAGGTATGCGACAAGCTGGTAAACGCCATCAAGTCTGATAAATATGATGTGATCATCATCAACTTCGCGAACCCGGATATGGTAGGTCATACCGGCGTAGAGTCCGCAGCGATCAAGGCCATTGAGGTGGTTGACGAGTGCGTAGGACGTGCTGTTGAGGCATTAAAAGAGGTGGATGGCGTGATGTTCATCTGTGCAGACCACGGCAACGCAGAGCAGTTAGTAGACTACGAGACCGGCGAGCCATGGACCGCTCATACCACAAACCCAGTTCCATTTATCCTGGTGAACGCAGATCCTTCTTACAAGCTAAGAGAGGGCGGCGCACTCTGCGATATTGCACCAACTCTGTTAGAGTTAATGGGCATGGAGCAGCCAAAAGAGATGACTGGTAAATCTTTACTGGTGAAATAAGACTCCTCAGAGCGGGGATTTACGAATGAGAAAGACGGATACGGAGTGACGTATGCGTAAAAAAACTACCGACAGATAAAACCATGAAAAATGGGGTTAGTGTCGGTAGTTTTTTATGTCATAGGAAACAAGGACTTTTTAATTTTCTTCGTACAACTTTGTGTAGATTTCCTCGCATAACGCGTCCACATAAGCCGGATCTGGAAGATCCTTGTGGGTGATCAGATAATCCTGGATGATCTGGAAGCGTTTTAAGCTGATCTCTTCGTCATTTAACTGGTCGAGATCCAGGATTTCCCGGTCGATGTCCTGGGCGCTCTGTTCCGATAAGAACCATTGGATGAGATCATTGGTTTTCTGCTTTTCTTCTTCAATCTGTGGAAGCAGATCCCTGGCAGATCTGTTTGATATTATGTAAACTACCATAGAGAAGATTCCCATGGCGGTCAGAGCGGTCTGGATCAGATAGCGGGAAAATCCAGCCATAGGCAGACGGACGATCTGTAACCAGCACAGAGCCGAGAAGATCAGGACTGCGCCGCCGACGATGAGAAAAGCGGAGGCAGAGGAACGAAGATCCTCATATTTCTGACCTTTATCTACATAAGCTGTGGACTGCTGCTTGAAGGAAAGGGCAGATGCTGGATCGGTGGAGCGAGAACCTTTCGTGGAAACATCTGGATCATCAGAATTCGCCAGATTGTGAAAGTCTTCCGAAGCATATCCGGAGAAACTGTCTGCATCGGCGCCGTTCATCTCCATGGAAAGCATCTCCTGGGTCAGATTCTGCTGTTCTTTCTGTCGTTTTAACTGTTCCTCCCGCTTTAACCGGTCTGCTTCCTCCTTAGATGCCACCAGGGGACCTCCGCAGTCGGAGCAGGTGGTGATTCCATCCACGAATTCCATATCACATTTTGGACAATAAGGCATGACGAATACTCCTTTTTCTAAGATTGATTCTATAGCTATAACATCTATTATACGCCATGGAGGAAAATTCGTCCACTGCTGGCAGAATATTTTCGCAAACCTGCCGGCAAAACAGTGATAACAAGTCTTTTGGAAAAATGAGTAGAATTTCCTAGAAAAATAAGGTAGAATAAGTGTACACCACGCCATAAGGCGCAGGTAAAATTGGAATAACGGTTCGGCTGGTTGGTGTATTTGTGCGTTGACTGGAAGCGGACATAGAATAGAAGGAGAGCAGTATGAAAGTAGCGATCATTACAGACAGTAACAGCGGAATTACCCAGGAGGAAGGAAAACAGCTTGGAATCCGGATTGTGCCGATGCCATTTATGATCAATGGCGAGGAGTATTTAGAGGATATTACCCTGACACAGCAGGAGTTCTACGCAAAGCTTGGTGAGGGAAGCGATATTTCTACTTCCCAGCCATCTCCGGAGTCTATTATGGCTCTTTGGGATGAGGTATTGGAAGAATACGATGAGATCGTCCATATCCCTATGTCCAGTGGTTTGAGTGGATCATGTCAGACTGCCATGATGCTGGCAGAGGATTATGACGGAAAGGTAGAAGTCGTCAATAACCAGCGGATCTCCGTGACCCAGCGCCAGTCGGCCCTGGATGCGAAAGAGCTGGCAGCGAAAGGTATGTGCGCAGCGGAGATCAAGGAGAAGCTGGAGGCTGTAAAATTTGATTCCAGCATTTACATTACGCTGGACACTTTAAAATATCTGAAAAAAGGCGGGCGTATCACTCCGGCGGCAGCGGCGCTTGGCACTTTACTTCGTTTGAAACCGGTTCTGACCGTCCAGGGAGAGAAGCTGGATGCATTTGCCAAGGCAAGAACCATGAAACAGGCTAAGAGTATGATGGTGGCGGCGATCACGAAGGATTTAGAGGAACGTTTCGGTGACCGGACAGGTAAGAATGTCCATCTGGAGGTGGCACATACGGATAATCAGGAGGAAGCAGACGAATTTGCAAAGGAACTGCGGGAACTGTTCCCGGCGACCGGCGAGATCGTGATTGCGCCGTTGTCTTTAAGCGTCAGCTGCCATATCGGACCTGGTTCATTAGCAGTGGCCTGCTCTAAGGTGATCGAATGAAACGGATAAAACTGAATCATATTTTCAGTATGAAAATACCGTTGTTTCTGTTGTTTCTGGTCATTGGTTTTTTGCCGGTATTTATCCAGAGCAAATTTATGAACCAGTCCTTCAGCCAGACACAGATCGACGGACGGATGATCGAGGTGCAGAACCAGTGCCTGATCACAGGAGATCGCCTGACCAGAGCCGGGTATCTGTTAAAAGAAAACCATGACTCGCTGATCGATAAAGAACTGGATACCATCGCGGACATTTTCAATGGACGAATCGTGGTGGTCGATCAGAATTTCCGGGTCGTGAAGGATACGTTTGGGCTGGCCGATGGGAGGATCAATGTGTCCGAACCGATCGTAAAATGCTTCCGTGGGGAAAATGTGGCGTTTCATGAGGCAGACAAGCACTATGTAGTCACAACGGCGCAGATCTGCGACAGTGAGGATGAGAAGAATGTCATCGGCGTGCTGTTGATGACTGTGTCCACAGAGAATATTGTATCCAATGTATCGAAGGTGGCAGAGAAGATGTCTTTCTACGGGCTGATGATCATTGGAGTATTGATTCTGTGCTCTATTTTGTTCGTGGTTGTTCTGATGAAGCCATTTGGACGGCTGCAGGAGATGTTAAATAAGGTAGCGGACGGCAATCTGGACGAGAGTATTTCGGAGAATACCTACAAAGAAACATGGAACATTTCCCAGGCGGTCCAGAGCACCATCACCAAGCTTCGGACCGTGGATCAGTCCAGAGAAGAATTTGTATCCAATGTGTCTCATGAGTTAAAGACACCGATCACGTCTATCCGGGTTCTGGCAGATTCTCTGATGAGCATGGAGGAGGTTCCGGTGGAACTGTATCGGGAGTTTATGACGGATATTTCTGATGAGATCGACCGGGAAAGCAAGATCATTGATGATCTGTTGTCGCTGGTGAAGATGGATAAGGCGGCAGCAGAGCTGAATATCGCCCAGGTAGATATCAATGCCCTGGTGCAGCAGATCTTAAAGCGGCTGCGGCCCATTGCCAAGAAACGGAATGTAGAACTGATCTATGAGAGCATCCGGGAAGTGACGGCGGATGTGGACGAGGTGAAACTCTCCCTGGCGATCAATAACCTGGTGGAAAATGCGGTAAAATATAACATTGAGAATGGCTGGGTGCGGGTGACTCTGGATGCAGATCATAAGTTCTTCTATATTAAAGTGGCGGATTCCGGGATTGGCATTCCGGAGGAGTATCAGGAGCATATCTTTGAACGTTTTTACCGGGTAGATAAGGCCAGGTCAAGAGAGACCGGCGGTACGGGCCTGGGCCTGTCCATTACCAGAAATGTGATCCTGATGCATCACGGTGCTATCCGTCTTTCCAGTAAAGAAGGCGAAGGATCTACCTTTACGGTGCGGATCCCGTTAAATTATATTTCTTAGGAGGAGCAGAATGAAAAACTATGTATACAGACTGCTGCTTCTTCTGACAGTCCTGGCCCTTGCAGGGTGCGGGGAAAAGAAAACGGAAGCAGTGGCCGGAGAAGTTTATAAGATTTATTATTTGAATACTTCTGTGACAAAGCTGGCTCCTTATGAATATCATACAGAGACCACCGACACGGAACTGCTGATCCAGGAGCTGATGGAGCAGTTTTTGAAGGTTCCGAATGATGTGGACAGTCAGGCGGCATTATCTGATAAGGTAGGATATCGTGGCTACCGGCTGGAGGAGCGGATCCTGTATCTGTATTTTGACGGTGGTTACAGCAGGGTCAATATGGATGCCACCAGAGAGATCCTATGCCGGGCGGCGCTGACCAAGACCATGACCCAGCTTGAGGGAGTCGATTATATCAGTATTTATGTGGCGGACCAGCCGTTACTGGATCTGACGGGAAAACCGGTGGGACTCCTGGCAGACACGGATTTTATTGAAAGTATCAGCGATGTGAATACCTTTGAAAAGATCCAGATCACCTTGTATTTTGCTGACAAGACTGGCGAAAAGCTGGTAGAAGAGGATCGGGAAGTGGTTCACAGCATGAATACGTCTTTGGAGAAACTGGTAGTAGAGGAACTGCTGAAAGGTCCGGAGGTGGAGGGCGGTTATCCGACACTTCCGTCTGATGTGAAGCTGTTAAATGTTTCTGTCAGTGAAAATGTATGTTATGTAAACTTTGATTCGAACTTTTTAAATAATTCCCTGGAAGTGAAGGAGTTAATCCCGATTTATTCAATCGTGAATTCCCTTTGTGCCATTTCCAATGTGAACAAGGTGCAGTTGACGGTCAATGGCTCTTCGGATGTGATGTTCCGGGATGTGATATCGTTAAATACCCAGTTTGAGCGGAATCTGGATCTCGGTGGAGAGTGATCGTTTCAGAAAAGGAAAATTGAATATGAAAAGACCATTGTTATTTGCGGCGTGGGGATTCGTACTTGGAGAGGTATATCTACGGCTGCCGATGGTCTGGCAGATCCTGACCCTGGTGCTTCTGTGCAGCGGGGGAATGGTTCTGTGGATGAAGTGGAATAAGAGCGGCAGAAATCTGGTTGTGTGGATGATGCCGCTCTTTTTTGTGCTTTTTGGAGTGGTGCGTTTGTGGCAGGAGCAGAGGCAGGTGGAAATGTGGGAGAAATTTATGGAAACCTGTGAAGGAGAAGAAAGAGAGATATATGGGAAAATTATAGCGATCCAGCCTGGAAAGGAGAATTGGAGGCTGGATCTGGAGGGAGAAAAGCCGTATCCGAAGCTGGTGGTTTATGTGAAGGCAGAGGAGATGGCAGAGGAAGCAGAGAGCCAGGCGGCGGTTGTGGAGAAATACGGGATTGGCGAGCGGATCTGTGTGATCGGGGAGTTGAAGCGGTTCCGACATCCGGGAAATCCAGGAGAGTTTGATTATGCCGCGTATTATCATGCCCAGGGCTATGGCGGGCAGATGTATGGAGAGGTAGTGCGAAAGGCCGGAGGCAGTGTGTCGCCTTATTTCCAGGGAATTTACAGTCTGAAGCGTCGGGCGGAGGACATCCTGGAGAGAATCTGCGAGAAGGAGGATCTGGGGATCTTCCAGTCAGTAGTACTGGGAGATAAAAGCAGCCTGGAAGAAGACACCAGAAATCTGTACCAGAGAAATGGGATTTCTCATCTGCTGGCGGTCAGCGGACTGCATATTTCTATGATCAGTCTGGCCGTGTATGGATTTTTCCGGAAACTGGGACTGTCTATCGGTCGGGCGGGAATCGGGGCCGGATTTCTGACCATTTCCTATGGGATTCTTAGTGGAAACTCTGCCAGTGCGATCCGGGCGGTGGTGATGGTCTGTCTGCGACTGACGGCAGACCGGTTTGGACGGACCTATGATCTGCTGTCTGCCATGGCAGTGGCGGCGTTGCTTTTGCTGGTGAAGTTCCCGCTTTTGCTGTTTCAGGCGTCCTTTCAGTTATCGTTTGGGGCAATTGTGGGGATTGGGGCGGTACTGCCAGTACTGCAGGCATGGGTGGAAGTGGGACGGACAGGAGCGGGTCATACAGTGAAAATAAAAGAAATGGAGGGAAAGCAGAGAAGGGAAAAGCGATGGAAAGGAATCGGGAATGCGGTACTTTCGGGATTGGCGATCCAGATTGTGACCTTCCCCGTGATCGCATACCATTTCTTTGAGTATCCAGTATACAGTATGCTCTTGAATTTGCTGGTCATTCCATTCATGGGTGGAGTATTGATATCCGGAATTCTTTGCGTGGCAGTGGGTGGATGCAGTCTCTTGTGTGGCCGGGTCGCTATTGGCGGGGGACATTATGTACTGGTACTGTATCGGATTTTATGTGAAAGCTTTCAAAAGCTGCCGGGTGCAGTGTGGGTGCTGGGGAGACCGAAGATGTGGCAGATTGGGGTATATGTATGCCTGTGGGGAGTGGCTTTGGGTGTAAAATGGCTGTTACTGGAAAAGGAGGATGAGGAAGAGGGACTACAAAAATGGAAAAGTGGCAGTATAATAGGTCAGGCAATCGGTCTTGTGATGATATGCGCAGTCAGTGCGTTATTTTTGGCACCACGTCCGCTTCACGGCCTGCAGACTACATTCCTGGATGTTGGTCAGGGCGATGGGATTTTCTTTCGCACCCGCCATGGCGTGATTCTTCTGGATGGCGGCAGTACTGATCAGAAAAAGCTGGGGCAGCAGGTATTGGAGCCATATCTGAAAAGCAATGGAATTTCTAAAGTTTCCTACGCCATCGTCAGCCATGGCGACCAGGATCATATTTCCGGATTGTCATACCTTCTGGAATCCGACAGTGGCATTCAGATCCAGAACCTGATTCTTCCTATTCGTGGAAAAGAAGATCCCATTTACGAAAAACTAGGTCAACAAGCCCGAAATGCCGGGGCAAAGGTGTTCTGGATGAAACAGGGGGATCAGATCAGCGTAGATGGCCTGAGCCTTCGATGTCTCTACGATGGAGCAGGAACTGACGAGACAGAGAGAAATAACCATTCCCTGTTGATCCAGGCGTCTTATGGGGATTTTGGGATGTTATTGACCGGGGATATGAGCGCAGATGGGGAGTTACAGTGGCTGGAACAGAAAGATACCTTGGAAAAGCCAGTCCAGATTCTAAAAATCGCCCATCATGGTTCCGGATATTCCAGTACAGAATCATTCCTAAAAGAGGTTTCTCCAAAACTGGCAGTGATCTCCTGCGGTGAAGGAAACCGCTATGGACATCCTCATGTGGAAACACTGGAAAGACTGGAAAAAGAGGGGATTCCGTGGGTGTGTACCAGGGATTGTGGGGCGGTTCTGGTAGGGATAAAGAAGAGAAATGTACAGGTTCGTACCTATAAAAAGTAGGTGTGGGGCAAGATATTTTCATGAATCGCTTGAGAAAACCAGAAAATCCAGTATAATAATGGATAGTGAAAGAGCGTGCATGACGGCAGATGAGAAGATGCCGGAAACAGGATCATGACAGAAAGGCGGAAATTGCGTGAAGGTATTGGCACAGGACATCAAAACAGGGGAATTTAAACCGGTGTATCTGATCTGCGGGGAAGAGGCATTTTTGAAGAAAAGCTACAAAAACCGCATGAAAGATGCCATGGTGGGGGACGATACCATGAATTTCCACTATTTTGAGGGGAAAGGACTGGATTTAAAGGAGATCATCAGCCTGGCGGACACCATGCCGTTTTTTGGAGACCGTCGTCTGATCCTGATCGAGGACAGCGGTCTTTTTAAGAGCAGCGGTGCGGATGCCCTGGTGGAATATCTGCCGCAGATGCCGGATACCACTTGTATGCTGTTTGTGGAAAATGAGGTGGATAAGCGGAACCGCCTGTATAAAAAGGTGAAAGATCTGGGATATGTGGCGGAGATGGAGCGGCAGGATGCCAGACAGTTAGGCGCCTGGGCTGGTGGGATTCTGGCAAAAGAAGGGAAGAAGATCACTGGCAGAACCATGGAACTGTTCTTAAGCAAGACTGGCGATGACATGGAAAATATCCGCATGGAGCTGGAAAAGCTGATCAGCTATACCTTGGGACGGGACGTGATCACAGATCAGGATGTGGAGGAGATCTGTACGGTACGTGTGACCAATAAGATTTTTGAGATGGTAGCGGCTATTGTAACCCGGAATACCAGGAAGGCTATGGATCTGTATGAGGATCTGATCACGCTGCGGGAGCCGCCTATGCGGATTCTGTTTCTGATCGCACGGCAGTTTAACCAGATCTTGCAGGTAAAAGAACTGATGAACCAGGGCATGGAGAAAAATGGGATCGCATCCAAGCTGAAAATGCAGCCGTTTGTGGTAGGCAAGACCATGCCGCAGGCAAAAAGCTTCAGCAAGGAGCAGATTTTATCTTATGTAAATCTGTGCGTGGATACAGAAGAAGCGGTGAAAACCGGACGGCTGGATGAAAGGCTGGCGGTGGAACTGTTGATCACCAGGCAATATTGATGTTTCTCATAACGATTCAGTACCTTCATAGTTACTGTTTCTCATTGCTATAACAAAAAAAGAAACCGTCACACCAACGGTTTCTTTTTTAATTTGGGTTAAATTATTCTATTGGAATCAGTTGACTGATTAAGCCATAGCGTTAACTGCTTTGCTGATACGGGATACTTTGCGGGATGCAGTATTCTTGTGATATACACCCTTAGAAGTAGCTTTATCAATCTCAGAGATAGCAACTAATAAGCTTGCCTGTGCAGCAGCCTTGTCACCAGCAGCAATAGCAGCCTCTACTTTTTTGATACAAGTTTTAACTTTGGATCTGATCGCTTTGTTGCGAGCAGCTTTAGTTTCAGTAACTAAGATTCTTTTTTTAGCAGATTTAATGTTAGCCAATCTGGGCACCTCCGATTAAATGATTATATGATTTAGATTCTTTGGTTTGCATCAAAGCCTGGACACGGACAGTTCAATGTAAACATTCTATATTATTCTAACGAACTTCCCCAAAAATGTCAATACATATTTCGCTTATTTTTGAGAAAAATAATAACGAAAATAAAGGTTTTGTGAGAAAAATGGAGGAATGCTATGTTTGAGATCAGAACGGATCTGGCCATTGAGGAAAAAACAGAAAATAGAGCGGAACAAAGTGTGGCTGGCGTGTCCTGCAGGGAGTGGCGGGAGCCCTCCAGTATGGTGAAAATGACCGAGGTAAAAATCCTGGATGAACATGGGGCCAGGGCTTTACGGAAGCCGGTAGGAACCTATCTGACGCTGGAAGCGAAAACCATGGGGAAGAAGGATGAGGACTATCATCGGGAGGTGTCGGAGGAACTGGCGGCGCAGCTGGTACGGATGATCAGGGAGATCCAGAGAAAGGAGGAGAAAGCGCGGAGTGCAGGAAAAGTAGAAAGTATGGAGTGGTGGAGAAAACAGGAAGAAGAGAAAGAAGAGAAAGAACAGAAAGAACAGAAAGAACAGAAAGAACAGAAAGAACAGGAGCAGAGCCTGAAAGGAATCCATCTGTTGGTGGTCGGACTTGGAAATGCACAGGTGACACCGGATGCGCTTGGACCGGAGGTATTGAAGCATTTAAAAATTACGGTTTATGAACCAAAGAAAAAAGAGAATGAGCGAACGAATCGTGACACAACGAACGGTGACAGAAAAGAGTGGAATAAGTCCCTGGACGTAGAGAATTGTAGGACCGGATGGGACGGGAAGTCACAAGATGATGAAAGAACAATCCTCACAGGCATCGTCCCTGGTGTGATGGCCCAGACAGGCATGGAAACGGCCCAGATCATGCGTGGCATTGTCCGGGAGACGAAGCCGGATCTGGTGATCGCCATTGATGCACTGGCAGCCCGCAGTATCCGCAGGCTTGGGACGACCATTCAGGTGACAGATACCGGGATACATCCAGGTTCTGGTGTGGGTAATCACCGCCATGGTCTGACCAGGGAGAGTCTGGGAGTACCTGTGATCGCCATTGGGGTGCCAACCGTGGTGGGGACAGCAGCCATTGTCCATGATACGGTGTCTGTGCTGATCCAGACGTTGTTGGAACACGCTCAGACCAGGGAGATCGGAGGCTTTTTGGATCAGCTGGATTCGGATGAACAATATCACCTGATCTGTGAGCTGCTGGAGCCGGAATTTGGCCAGATGTATGTGACACCGCCGGATATTGACCAGACCATTAAGGCAATCAGCTATACCATCTCTGAGGCGATCCATATAGCATTTTTGGGGGGGGAGTAAAAAAGGATAAGAGGAATGATGCGGCAGGTAAGAAGTGTAGGTAAGAAGTGCAGGTAAGAAGAAATGTGTTGCCATGGGAGGTACTGAACAATTTCCCTGTATCATAAAATGAAAAGAGATTGAAACGGTGAGGCGGACAGTGATGCGATGGTCAGGACCCTGGAAAACGGACCGTTTACTGAAGACAGCCATGGTTCTGACCGGGACAGTCCTTGTGCTGGCCCTGGCGAAGCCATTGGCTGGTGAGACAATGAAGATGGTTTTGCAGCATTCAAAAATCCCGTGGAAAATGGCGGCGGCGGAGTTTCTGGCGGATTTTTTCAAAAAGAAAGAAGATCCCATGGAAGGATTCTGGAAGCAGGTGCTGCATGAAAAGACAGAAAGCGAAGAACAAATAGATGATTTATCTGATTTTTACCACGCGGACCCGGCGTATACGGATTATGAACGTCGGAAAAAGATTTTTCATGAGGCAGCCTGGATGTTTCTCATGGGCGATGAGTCTGGTGCAGAAGCCCAGGAAGAGGCAGAACGGCTGGGATTTGGCAGGAACGCCGGAACTGGCAGAGCAGGTTCTGAAAACGACATGGCAGGTGCTGAAAATGAAAATGGAGGCAGTTCTGGCAATAACAGTTCAGGCAATGGCAACGAAAACAGTCAGGCATTAGAGCTGGCAGCGGGCGATGGATATCAGAAAGGTCATACTGGTTATACAGGCGGCATGTATCAGTTGGCGCAGCTGCAGGATTATGATTTTCTGATCAAGCATTTCTACACGGTCCATTCTTCCACCACAGCCAGACGGGAGGAAATGGACGCAGCAGTTCTCACAGGAATGGATCTTTCCATGAAAAAAGACCCATCCGTACCCCAGATCCTGATCTACCACACCCATTCCCAGGAAACCTACGCGGATTACGCTGCAGGAAATAAAAAAGCCACAGTGGTGGAGCTTGGAAACCGTCTGACCGCGCTTCTGGAAGAAAAGGGTTATCAGGTGCTCCATGACACCACCAGCTACGACATGGCGGCGGGAAAGCTGGACCGGAACCACGCTTACAACTACGCATTGGATGGAATCATGGGTATTTTACAGAAATATCCATCAATCCAGGTGGTGCTGGATCTTCATCGGGACGGGGTAAAAGAAAGTCTACATATGGTGCGGACGGTGAATGGAAAGGCCACAGCGCCGATTATGTTTTTTAACGGCATGAGCCAGACACCGGAAGGAGAGATCGAGTACCTGAAAAATCCATATAAAACGGAAAATCTGGCATTCAGCCTGCAGATGCAGCTTCTGGCAGAAGAGGAATACCCGGATCTGACCAGAAAAATTTTCCTAAAAGGACTCCGCTATAATCTTCATGTGCGTCCAAGGTCAGCACTGATCGAGGTGGGAGCCCAGACCAACACGCTGGAGGAGGCGCTAAACGCCATGGAGCCGCTGGCGGATCTGTTAGACCAGGTGCTGGGTGGTGGGTGAGATGGTCCGCGTGATTGAGTGTGTGGGAGTAACGATAACACAGGTTGTATTTTAAGCGGCATAAGCAGCATATAAACGAAAAATTGTAAGAAATCCCAGAGAAATCGTCTATCTCACCTTGCACAAAAAAATGAAAAATGATAAAATAAAATGCTAAGATGCCATAGGAGTGCAGATTCCCATGGCGATACCTGATTGTGAACGTTACAGATAGAAAGGAAATCATACACACATGGCAACTGTTGACCAGAGTAAAATTAGAAATTTTTGTATTATTGCACATATTGATCATGGAAAGTCAACCCTTGCAGACCGAATCATAGAGAAAACAGGACTTCTGACCAGCCGTGAGATGCAGGATCAGGTGTTGGATAACATGGATCTGGAGAGGGAGAGAGGAATCACCATCAAGGCCCAGACGGTCCGAACCGTATATAAGGCGAAAAATGGAGAAGAGTATATTTTCAATCTGATCGATACCCCAGGACACGTGGACTTTAACTATGAGGTGTCCCGAAGCCTGGCAGCCTGCGACGGCGCGATCCTGGTGGTGGACGCAGCACAGGGAATCGAGGCCCAGACACTGGCTAACGTGTACCTGGCTTTGGATCATGACCTGGATGTTTTCCCGGTTATTAATAAGATCGATCTGCCAAGTGCTGATCCGGACCGTGTGGCAGCAGAGATCGAGGATGTGATCGGACTGGAAGCCCATGACGCGCCACGGATCTCCGCAAAAACCGGACTGAACGTGGATGAGGTCCTGGAGGCTATCGTGGAGAAGATACCGGCACCGAAGGGAAACCCGGACGCACCGTTAAAAGCGCTGATTTTTGACTCTCTGTACGATTCCTACAAAGGCGTTATCATTTTCTGCCGGATCAAAGAGGGAACCGTGAAGAAAGGCACCCGCATCCAGATGATGGCAACTGGAGCGGAAGAAGAGGTAGTAGAGGTTGGATATTTTGGTGCAGGCCAGTTTATCCCGTGCGACGAGCTGTCAGCCGGTATGGTTGGATACATCACAGCCAGCATCAAAAATGTAAAAGATACGGCAGTGGGCGATACCATTACCGATAAAGATAACCCATGTGCAGAGCCCCTTCCAGGTTATAAAAAAGTAACATCCATGGTTTACTGCGGTCTGTACCCGGCAGATGGAGCCAAGTACAACGACCTACGTGATGCACTGGAGAAGCTTCAGTTAAATGACGCATCCCTGTTCTTCGAGCCGGAGACCTCCATTGCGCTGGGATTCGGTTTCCGATGTGGATTTTTGGGACTGCTTCACTTGGAGATCATCCAGGAACGTCTGGAGCGCGAGTATAACCTGGATCTGGTCACTACGGCGCCGGGCGTTATTTATCGGGTGCATAAGAAAAATGGCGATGTGATCTCCCTGACGAACCCGTCCAATCTGCCGGATCCGACCGAGATCGACTACATGGAAGAGCCGATCGTCAGCGCCGAGATCATGGTAACCACGGAATTTGTGGGCGCGATCATGAACCTGTGCCAAGAGCGCCGCGGCGTTTACTTAGGCATGGAGTACATCGAGACCACCAGAGCCTTATTAAAATACGAACTGCCGTTAAATGAGATCATTTACGATTTCTTTGACGCGTTAAAATCCCGTTCCAGAGGTTACGCGTCCTTCGATTATGAGATCAAGGGCTATGAACGTTCTGAACTGGTGAAGCTGGATATTCTGATCAACCGCGAGGAAGTGGATGCTCTTTCCTTTATCGTTCATGCAGATTCTGCTTACGAGAGAGGCAGAAAGATGTGCGAGAAGTTAAAGGATGAGATTCCGAGACATTTGTTCGAGATCCCGATCCAGGCGGCTGTTGGCGGCAAGATCATTGCCAGAGAGACCGTGAAAGCCATGCGTAAGGACGTTCTGGCAAAATGTTACGGCGGCGATATTTCACGTAAGAAAAAGCTTCTGGAGAAGCAGAAGGAAGGCAAGAAGCGGATGCGCCAGGTTGGTAATGTAGAGATTCCGCAGAAGGCGTTCATGAGCGTCCTGAAGCTGGATGAGGAGTAATTGTGGAGAGACGACCATTGGAATTATACATTCACATTCCATTCTGCGTCCGCAAATGTGCATATTGCGATTTCCTGTCGGGACCTGCCACAGACCTGGAGATGAGAGTTTATGTGGAGCAGTTAGTCCAGGAGATATCGGTACAGAGTGCCTTCTATGAGGGGTATGGGGTGACCTCCATATTCCTTGGAGGAGGCACTCCTTCTATATTAGAAGCAGAGGACATCAGCCGGATCATGGAGACGGTGTACGGATATTTCCATGTGGAAAAGGATGCAGAAGTGACCATCGAGGCCAATCCGGGAACCGTCAGTCTGGAAAAGCTGCAGATCTACCGGGCATCCGGCATCAACCGGATCAGCATCGGGCTGCAGTCTGCCGATGACGGGGAATTAAAGGCTCTGGGCCGGATACACAGCTATGATGGATTTTTAAAGACCTATGAGCGGGTGCGGCAGGCGGGATTTACCAATGTCAACATTGATCTGATGTCCGCATTGCCAGGACAGACGCTGGAATCCTGGAGATCCACGCTGCGGAAGGTGCTGATGCTGCGGCCAGAGCACATTTCCGCTTACAGTCTGATCATCGAGGAGGGGACGCCATTTTTCAAGGCTTACCACGACCATCCGGAGCTGCTTCCAGACGAGGACACCGAGCGGGAAATGTATTATGAGACGAAATCCATGCTCCATAAACAGGGCTTCGAGCGGTACGAGATCTCTAATTACGCCAAACCAGGTTATGAGTGCAGACATAACATCGGCTACTGGATCGGAACCGAGTATCTGGGATTGGGATTGGGAGCATCTTCTTATATCCAGGGGTTCCGTTTCCATAACGAGTCGGATCTTAGCCTCTATGACAAAATCCAGATGACCGGAACCGACGCAGATGAGAAACTGCACCAGGAGATTACGAAACTGTCAGACAAGGAAAAAATGGAAGAATTTATGTTTTTGGGACTGCGCATGATAAAGGGTGTGTCAGGAAGCGAATTCTTCCAGCGGTTTGGGCAGAATATGTGGAATGTGTACGGAAATGTATTGAACAAATTGAAGGACGAGGGGCTGATCATCGTGGATATGCCGGATGTGAGGCTCAGCGATTATGGAATTGATGTGAGCAACTATGTGCTCAGTGAGTTTTTGCTGGACTAAACGGTTGATAAAATGCCGGAAAATCTGTTTTATTGTGGAAAATGGATGACATAAAACGGTTGAATCGAATTTCTGGTTGGAGAAAGCCGTTGGATCTGGAATATAGAAGGAGGAAATGATATGGAGCGATATGACATTGCGATTATAGGAACCGGCCCGGCGGGCTTATCGGCAGCAGTGACTGCCACAGTCCGGAATAAAAAGGTACTGCTGCTTGGCAATAAAAACCTAAGCGACAAAGTAGGCAAAGCCCACGATATCCAGAATTATCTGGGACTGCCGGACGTCAGCGGCGAAAACCTGGCCAAAGCATTTCAAAGCCATTTAGACAACCTTGGCATCCAGATCACCCAGGACAAGGTCAATGCCATTTACCCCATGGGGGAGTATTATTCCATCCAGTCAGTCAGTGGCAGCTATGAATCCAAAACCGTAGTTCTGGCCACGGGAGTGAACTTTGGCAGACCACTTCCTGGTGAGGAGGAATTGTTAGGCAAAGGCGTCAGCTATTGCGCCACCTGCGATGCCTTCGCTGTCCGCGGAAGAAAGGCCATCGTCATCGGATATGACAAAGAAGCAGAAGCGGAGGCTGATTTCCTAAGCCAGATGGCCCAGTCCGTGACCTACATCCCGATGTATAAAGACGAACCGTCCGTATCCGAAAAAGTGACCGTGTTACGGGAGATGCCAGTGGAGATCCTGGGAGCGGAAATGGATGGCATGACCATGGTCTCTGCCTTAAAAACCAGAACCGCTGAGCACCAGACAGATATGGTCTTTGTCCTGCGGGACACCATTTCCCCAACCCATCTGATCCCGGGACTTCAGATGGACGGAAACCATGTAGCGGTTAATTTGCAGATGGAGACCAACTTGCCAGGATGCTTCGCCTGTGGCGATCTGGTCGGGAAGCCGTATCAGTATATCAAATCCGCCGGGCAGGGAAATGTGGCGGCGTTGGCGGCTGTAGGGTATTTGAGTAGTTTGAAAGAGAAATAGGACAACAGAAGGTTATTTTGAAGGAAACGGGCCTGGTGAGTACGGTGGCCTGTTATGTTATACCGTGTGCCAGATGACATTGCTGATTAAAGGAAGCACCGAGCCGTAGGAGATTACATAACGATTATAATCGAAACGGCTCCTTGTTTCCCCGAGATTTTTAATGTCCCAGAATCTGCTAACTTTTTGAGTTGTTGACGAAGGTTTGAACTGCTCATCCCCTCGATCTGAAGTTCAGCAAGAAAAATAGGTTCATTTTCTTTATAATTCTTTATGAGATATCCACAAAGCACTTCCATACTGTCCTCTATTCACAAAAGTAAAAATAATTGCTTCTGTATTGTTCAGGTTCTGTTTTTGATTCGCCATCTCCACCACCAGAAGGCGGATTTGTATGATCATCATCGTTTTTATCTTTGGATTCCTTCTCTTTGAAGGCTTCCAACATATATTTGTTAGCTTCCATGATAACATCCATTTTCAGACGTTTACGGAATAAGACCAGCGTACTTGCGTCAATCGGAGGTTCTTCCTGATATCCAGGAAGTCCGATAAAATACTGATAATACGGATTTTCAGTCAACTCCTATTTTTTCTAAAAGTTCTTTCTGCTCGTTACTGATTTTTGATACTGCTTTTTCTTTTTTAAAATACAACAGATAAATATTTTTCAATATCTGTAGCTTTTGTAATTCCACTCCGTGTTCTTTATAGATTTTCCTGCTCAGAGAAGATGCCTGCGCATTCAATTGGTAGTGGAATTCACTTTCCTTTTTTATCTTCCTTTCTTTTGAGAGATATGTCTCTGGTGACCATTTCCAAAGAAGAATTGTAAGAACATCTTCCCAATCTTTCCCCAGGGGCTTCTTCCATCACTACGGACAAAGCTGTTGTACTGCCATGGAAAACCCGTACTCCTTCACTTCAATTCCTTCCATGGATATTTTCTTCTTTTCGCTTTTTACAACACCGTCAGGAGTGATGATTCCAATGTAAGTATCTACTGGTTGTGGGTATTTTTTCCCGGGAACACGTTTGGATGTACGCTTATAAAGATAATAAGTATCTCCTTTCTTTTTGACAGTAGTTCCCTTTGTTCGCTGGGCCTGCACCCACTCTGGATATCTTTTCTTTGTTACTGGCATAATGCCCTCCTTTCTATATAGGTGGAATATACCTATACTATAAAGACGTTATACCTCTACAAGAGAAAAAAGTCGAGGGCTACAAAAGCACTGTATAGCTTTTATAACCCTCGCAAATATGCTATTTTTATCGTTTAAATTACTCTTCATGAAACAACCCTGAAATCTATCCAGAGATGTCATAAAAACTCCATTAATACTCTGATATTGTCCATTCCCTTTTTAGTGAATTTTTAATAATATGATGTGGGTGTCAAAAGTAAATTTTGCCACTCACTGATGTAACCGGATTGCTCCATTGCTATGCAATTCCCGCACTTACATCATAATAGGAGGAAAATGGAAAGGAGAAAAGTGATGGAGAGAAACGGTAAAGGTTCTTTTGTGCATCAGTATTATAAGCCAACAGAAATTATTTGTGGAAGGCAAATGAAGGAGTGGCTTCCGTTTTCAGTTAGCTGGTGGCATAATTTAGGATCACAGAGCATGAAAGGGCAGTTCAAGCATACTTCTGGAATATTATACGAAGCAGAAAAGGCGGAGCTGGCTTTTGAGATGATGAAAAGGCTGGATATTGAATATTTTTGTCTGCAGGGGTCAGGAGGCTGCGGTCCGGCAGAGAATTTGCTTCAGGCAGAGGAACAGCAGAAGCGGTTGAATGTTATAATTGAAGAAAAGATGAATAAATATAACAGTAAACTACTTTGGGGGGCTGGAAATTATATCAGTTTGGAACAGACAGAGTTGGGGGCGGGCACTTCTCCGTCATTAGACGTATTTTTACAATCCCTAGCATTGGAGAAAATAAATGTGGATACAGTTTTGCAGCTCAATGGAACTGGAATTATGTTTTGGGGAGGAAAAGAAGGTTATCAATGCATGGCAGATACGAATCTTCGGCTGGAATTGGATAATCGGGCAGAGTATATCAGAAAAACAATTGAGTATGCAAGAAAAAAAGGATTTAAAGGACAGTTCTATCTGGAACCGAAGCCAAAGCGTCCAGGACGCTTTCAATATCATTTTGATGTGGCGGCCGCGGTATTGTTTTTGAAAGAGCATGATTTGGACAAAGAGGTAAAACTTTGTCTGGACTCTTATCATGCGGCTTTGGCCGGACATGAGTTTGATTATGAGTTTCGGATGGCAAAGTTATTTCAGACAGTTGGAACTATTGATACAAGTCCGGATCGTTTTTTGGATACAGCTTTGTCTGAGATAGAACAGGTTAAAAGGTGGGTTCTGGTCATGTATGATCTGATTGAACTTGGCGGTTTGAGTGGTGGTATTAATTTTGATCCGAAGGATTATAGAGAAAAATATACAGAAGAATTTGTTGTGAAAGCTCTGTTTTGCGGTCAGGAAACGCTCTCCTGGGCTTTTCGGGCAGCAGCCTGGTTGTGGGAGAATGGAAAGCTGGAACATCTTAGAAGTGTACGTTATGAAGAAATAAGCAAAAAAGAAGCGAATTATAACATGGAAGAGGTTTGGGAAAGAATGAAGGGGAAGCATGTCAAATTGGAAAGGAGATTTTACACAGAAGAAAGGGTAAACCTTCTCTTAGAGGAGGCTGTGAAGGCAGTGTATATTGCAGACTGAAACGGTAAGACAGCCTGTTAATAATCAGGCTGTCCCGCTGTCTCTATATTCGGAAGGATATACACCTATATATTTTTTGAATATGCGACTGAAATACAAGGGGTCATTGTAACCAATTTCTAAAGCAATATCTTTTATCAACATATCAGGATGGGATAAAAGTAGCCGCTGCGCTTCTTCCAATTTCAGATTAAGTATAAATCTCCAGGGAGTCATTCCGACCTGTTCCTTGAACTGTCTGCTCAGGTAGGAGGCATCAAACCCAAATTCTCTGGAGAGGTCAGCGGCGGAGATATTGTTTCGGAAGTTTTCCAGAATATATTTTTCAACCTTCCGGCTGTTGTTATTTTTACTACCTGTTTCAGCAGTATCCAGAGTGAAAGAGGAAAAGAAACTTTGAATTGTGGACTGGAGTTCCTCTAATGATCTGGAATTGGTGATTTCCTCATCTAAATCCACATTCATCTGCTGAAATTTGTCATAGCTTCCGCCATTATTTTTTAAATACTGGTAATAAAAAAGCTGCTGTAAAATTGTACAGATTATGTAAGCAGGAGCCTGTTCATGGTGAAGTGAGGAAATCAGTTCTACAATTTTTCGAGCTAAAAGCGGTTCATTGTTATTGCTTAAAGTAATCAAATTGTTGATGGCTGCGGTATATTTTTGAGTGTTGATTGCCGGAGGCGGAAATTGAGCATTCAATAGGATCGGCGTATGCAGAGGAATGCGTTGCCTTAATAGGGTCCTTAATGACAAAAGCATCTCATAGATGCGGTCATGGTTGTTTTCACAGATTCCATAGCATAGGTGAATCGGATATTCAAAAATATTAATCTGCCGGAAGAATCGGGAGATGTAATAATCCAGTTCATCGATATTGTTGGGATCAGAAGTGGAAAAAAGGAAAACGAAATATTCATTTTCCAGAATACCGGGTTCACTTTGGAAAAACATATTAGAAGGAAGTGTCTGCTCCAACATTTTGTCCAGCTGTACGGTTTTCCAGATGGATAGTGCGGACAGCGGAAAAAGGAATGGATATGCAGGGTAGCAGCCGGAGGACAGGATGATAACAGCCATTTTCTTAATTTGCGGCAGGGACATTTGAGGCATAGAGGGGGGTCTGCCGACAGCAAACTGATGAAAAAAATGTTGCTGCTGCTCTTTTACAGTGTTAGCATACAATTGTTTCAGCCTACCAAGGGTGTTGGACAGTTCCTCGGGGTCAATGGGCTTTAGCAGATAATCGAAGACACCTAGCTTTAATGCCTTCTTGGCATAGGAAAAATCGTTATAGCCAGAAAGAATGACGATAGGAACATTCAGTGACCGGTTACGGATTTCCTGAATCAGATCAAGTCCGTTCAGAAGGGGCATTTTTATATCCGTAAAGATTATATTAATAGGCTGTGAATTAAGACATTGAAGTACCTCCAGACCGTTTTTTGCCCTGGCGCAGACAATAAAATCAGAATCCAGAGAATGAATAAGTTTTGCAATGCTATTGAGAATCGGAGGTTCATCCTCAGCAATTAGAACGTTAATCATCATTTATATATCCTCCAAGAGTAATTTTGCTGCCGCCCAACTTACTATGGCCAATATCAAAAATGATTCGGGTATCATAAAGCAGATACAGCCGAACAACTGTGGATATAATTCCTAAGCCTCCTATTTTAGTATTTAGAATATCCAGGGAAGGGGTGGCCTGGTAATCAGCATAGAGGCGGAATATCTCTTCTTTCGATTGTTCAGAAAAGCCGCAGCCATTGTCGTGAATCTCAACTTGCCATGTTTCGGCAGTTTCTTTATAAAGAATCAGAATTTTCCAGGGTGTCAGGGTGTATTCAAAGGCATGAGAAATACAGTTTTCCACTAACGGCTGCAGGAAGAGCTTTGGACAAACATGTGATAGAGCATTGTTGACCGGGCGAATAATTTTGTATTCTAAATTCTCTCCATATCGTTCTTTCATCAGAAAAAGATAGTTTTCGGTATGGATGAATTCTTGAGACAGTGTGGTAAAATCGTTGCTGTATTCTACAGAATAGGAAAGCATGTCTGAAAATTTTCGGCAGATTTTCATAATTCTCGGAGCTCCGGCTTCTTGTCCAAGTGCGCTGATAACAGTCAGAATATTGTGAATAAAATGAGGGTTGATCTGCGCCTGCAAAGCAAACATCTGCGATTTCAGATCCTGACGATGCAGATATTCGTTTTTTTCGATTGACTCTTTTAAACGACGGATAATCTCTAAAAAAACATGATGGATCTGTTCCAGTTCCGCGGATTTGGAATCAAAATTTATGTCCAGATTATTAATATCAATAACTGACAGAGAATTTTTTAGATTCCTCAGCGGTATACGAATGTTTTTTTCGACAGTGGCAACTGTAATCAGAACAAAGATAATCAGGGAGGCTAATATAAATGCCACAATCGCTATAACGTTTATAATCGGTTGAGCAACGGAGCTAATGGGAAGAATGCTGATAAGCTTCCAGTTAGCGCCTTCAATCGTTGAATAATCGGAAAATGGATATTGCTGTTGGAACTGCGTATTGACACCATTCTGATCAAAGATGGTATCGGAAGTTAAAGGCGCAGCTTTCTGGGCGTTAAGGTTTTGATAAATCATCTGGTTGGAATCATCAAATAAATACACCTGAATGTGACTGTAGTTGATATTTTTCAGGATATTTTCAATAATTGTGAATGGCCGCTGAATTTCTAATATGCCGTGAATCTGAAAGGTATAAATATCCGTAATAGGCCGATAACAGGAGATGATTGGGATGTTATTTTCAGGAAGCCATTTATCATATTGAGAAAAAGCGGTAAATTTAATAAGTTCTTTTTGCTTTATTGTTTTGTATAGGGATAAAAAGTCATCAGAACACAAATAAGAGTTGTATTCCTGGTTTGAATCTAAAAATTTATAGTTGCTGCAAATTGCCAGATAATCGCCTTGATCATTGGCAACGCTGATGCGCTCCATCAGTGGTCCGGGGAGACAGGTCTGCTGAAGCAACGTAGAAAGCTGATTGGCCATTACATAATTTTCAGTGAAGCTGTTGCCTGGACGCCTTTTTTCAGTGTTACTCAAATTTCCCATGGTTTGGATTAATGCTTTGTTACTTACCAGCTGCTGCGCAAGATTGTCCATGGAACTGATTTGAAGGTCAATTTGCCTGGCGGCAGAGGAGGTTAGCTGATGAATGATATTTTTTGTGTTTGATAAACTGTTTTTATAATAATAGAAACAAAAACCAGCCAAACCAAGAGTTATGACTGCAATAGTCAGAATCAGATAAAAGTATATAATTGTAAGGGAGAAAAGAGCTGTTTGTTTTTTCTTTATCATATCAGCGGCCTCCTTGAAAAACATGGATTTATTGACCTTTATTATAAAACGCTTTTGGAAAAATGTACATATTAGTAAAGAAAAAAGATGAATTATCCATCAAAAATAACAAATAGTCCATTTATAAAATACGGAAAAACCAATATGATAATGATACCAGATACGGAAACAACGTTATTAAGAGGAGGTAAGATGCATGAGGAAGGAAATGAAAAAAGTGTTAAGCCTGGTTTTGGTGGGGACAATACTGACGGGCTGCGCCGGCAGTGCCGGAAGCAAAACGGCAGGGGGCACAGATGGGGACAAAGCCCCAGCCGCAGTGGAAAAGACCGAAGCGAATGAAGAAGGAACAGAAAAACCGTATGATGGCGTCACAATCACGATGATGATGAACCAGGGAACATATGCAACTACATTCAGCGGCGTTTTTTTGGAAATTTGTGAGGAAATCGAAGAAAAAACAGGCATTACCATGGATATTCAGCCGGTAACAGATTTTATGGATGTGATTCAGGTAAAACTTGCGACAAATGAAATTCCGGATATTTTTGTACATAATCTGCCGCAAAATGTGAAATTGTTTAATGCTCAGGAGAATTGTGTGGTAATGAATGACCAGCCATGGTTTGAGCGGATGACCAGTCCAGATACGGTTTTATATGAAGATGGAAATCTTTATGGAATGCCGATACAGTCAGCGACCTGGTTCCCGGCTATTTATTATAATAAAGATATTTTAAAACAGGCCGGTTATGATGAGCCGCATCCGACGACTATGAAGGAGCTTTACGAAATATGTGAAGCAATCAAAACGAAGTGTCCGGATGTAACGCCGCTCTATATGATGGACAATGACACCAGTCGAACACAGCTTTATATGACAATGGGACTGGGAGTAGCTTTAAATGATCAGAAAGAAATTTATGATAAACTTCAGACCGGTGAACTGAAATTCTCCGATGTGCCAGAATGTAAACAGGTTATGGAGGATTTTAAGAAATTTTATGATTTGGGGTATGTGAATCCAGATCACATGTCAACAAGGGTTGATGACGGCGTCCTCAATATGGCTGGAGGAACAGCCGCCATGATGATTGCGGATGAATGGACGCTTCAGGATGTTATAAATCAAAATCCAGATGCGAATATGGGATCTTTTGTTATACCGTTTAACGATAAAGACATGGCAGTAATGGGAAATTTTGTGGTTGCCATGTATGTAAATAAGAATGGCGCAAATAAGGATGCATGCTTGGCGTGGATTAATGAATTTACACAGCCGGAATATATGGATCGCTTTAACATTGAGACGGGAACGCTGGCGACCTTTAAGGATTGTAAGTCAGCGGAGCTTCATCCGGCAGTAACGCATATTTATGAGGACTATGTTCAGAAGGGAAATGCTGCGTTGGAGTTTAATGCGTATCTTGATGATCAGAAGGCACTGCTCGACAGTTATTTGTTCTTCCTCTATGCAGATGTTATCAGCGGACAGTGCAGCGTTGATGAAATGTGGAAGCGGTGGGACGATAAGTTTGCTGAGTTTCAGAAACAGAATGGGGTGCCAGGCTTTTAAGCCGGCACTCCCTTTCATAAAGATTGAGAAAGGAAGATGAAAACGAATGAAGAGCAAAAAGATACAATTATATCCCTATTGGATGGTTGTACCGGCGGCACTGTTTATTTTGGTTTTTTATATTCTTCCGATTGGAATGGGGTTTGTGCTTTCCTTTACAAACTGGAATATTAAGTATCCCACAATGGAGTTTGTGGGATTGGAAAATTACATCAATATTTGGAAAGATCCGGAGTTCCAAAAGGCACTGTTAAATACCTTATATTTCACGGGAATCATTTTAGTAGCGAGAAATGTATTTGCGCTTCTTCTTGCATTGGCATTGACACAGAATCTGAAAACTGCAAATATACTTCGCTCAGTTTTTTATCTCCCATCGGTATTGTCTTATGTAGTGGTCGGAGTGATTTTTAAGGCTCTTTTTCAGATGAATGGACTGGTCAACAAGTTCCTGGGAATGATTTTGGGAAAAGCAGTTCTGATTGACTGGATAGGCAATGCGAGCTTGGCCCTTCCAACAGTAATGCTTCTTGATTTGTGGGTGTGGACAGGATTTCATATGATGATTTACATAGCCGGAATCCAGGCGATATCGAAGGAGTATTATGAGGCAGCAATTGTGGATGGGGCAAATATATGGCAGCGGTTCAGAAACATTACGCTTCCCTTGCTGACTCCAACCGTTCGTATGAGTGTTGTGCTTACTTTATGCGGCGGCCTGCGTGTATTTGACTCTGTGAAGGTGTTGACCAACGGCGGGCCGGGATGGGCCTCAACTACGATTAATGTTGAAGTATATAAGTTGTTTTCACAAGGTTTTTATGCGAGAGCTACAGCTGTGGAATTGATGTTGTCAATTATTTTATTTATTGGAATTATCTTTATTCAGAGCTGGTTTAGAAAGGGGGAGGAGAACCTGTCATGAAAAAAAAGAAAAACCGGTCACTTTTTGTACTGGAAATAGTTATGCTTTTTTTGAGTATTTTAATTATCGCTCCTTGCTTGATGATGATATTCGGCTCCTTTAAAACAGCACTGGAAGCAAACCATTTCAATATAAAACCTCCTTCAGAGTGGCATTTTGAGAATTATATCGAAGTGTTTAAAAAGGGAAAGTTGTTAAGAGCTTTAAAGAACAGTGTGCTAATGGTGTTGATGACTGTTCCGGCAGTAGAGATTTTATCTGCAGTGTCCTCGTTTATTCTTGCTAGAAGAAAAGGAAAAGTGGCTGAAATTCTGTATACGGTTTTGAGTATGGGAATTGTGGTTCCGGTCAGTATTGTTCCGACAATTGCACTGATGCAGGCACTTCATCTTCAGCAGACGAAGGGGGGAATGGCGCTTCTGTATATTGCCATGAGAACCTCGTGGAGTATTTTTCTTCTGACCGGTTTTGTTAAAAGCGTGCCAAGAGAGCTGGATGAGGCAGCGTTCATTGATGGCTGTAACGTGATAAAGCTGTTTTTCTATATTATTTTTCCACTGATGAAGCCGGTGGTGGCTACCAGTGTTATTATTGCTACAATGTGGACCTGGAATGATTTTCATCTGCCGCTGTATTTTATGAGTTCTGCGGCTAATCGCACGCTTCCGATGACAGTGTACTATTTTTATGGAGAGAATGCCAGCCAATGGAATCTGGTATTTGCGGATATGATGATCGTATCGATTCCGATAGTAATTCTGTATTTGTTCTGTCAGAAGTATATTGTATCGGGAATGACTGCCGGAGCAGTGAAAGGATAATTGCACTGAGATCGAAAGGAAGGTAGAAGTGATGTATGAGTTTTACGTGGGAACAACTCCTAAGGATCCGCCGGGAAATATTGTGAAGGTGTGTCTGGATTCGGACGGACAGTTAGTTGATAAAAGCTATTATGAAGCGGTAAGTCCCGCGTATTTATGCCGAAAGGGAAGCTGTATTTATGCGGTTATAGAAAATGCGGATTTTGGTGGAGTACAGGTATTCGATGTAAATAAAAACGGAAGCCTGACCGCAAAAGCTCGTTTGGATACAGAGGATGTGTATTCGACCTATATTTCGGCAGAGAAACGGGGAAACAGGATTTTTGTCGCTAATTATGGGACGCCGTCCTGTGCGGTTTATCGATATGAAGCGGAAAAATTGGTTCAAGAAAGTGTGCTTAGAGAGAAAAAAACAGAAAAAAGTCATATCCATTGCGCTGCATTGACACCGGAGGAGGCTTATGTGTGTCTAGTGGATGTAGGAACAGATGAAATCCTGGTTTATGCTGCTGACTCATTGGAGCTGGTGGATACAGTGAAATTTCCGGAAGGGAGTGGGCCAAGACATATCGTGTTTTCGTCGAAAGGCTCTTATGCCTATGTAATTACCGAAAGCAGTTCAGAGGTGTTTTTGATGGCCTATACACCGGAGCAGGAAAGAAAGCTCGTAATTTTAGGTAGCAATTCGACGGAACCCGTGGGATTTGGCGGAGCGGCAGGAATTCGGATTTCGCCAGGCGAAAGATTTGTATTGGCAAGCAATAGGAACGCAGATTCTATTTCTGTTTTTCAGATTAGAGAAAATGGTTGGTTGAGACTTGTTCATAATGAGATTGTGCCTTGTGGGTGTCCGCGGGATTTTCAGTTTACACCAGATGGAAAATGGGTCATTGTAGGATTGCAGACAACAGATCGTCTGGCAGTTTACAAATTCAATGAAAACGGTACAATGGAGCAGGTTTCCTTTGTGGATGAAATTGAGCGGCCCACATGTATTGTCTTCTAGTATAACCCATGATAATTACCGATCCATTACACGCAGGATAAATTTTCATGTGCAAGGAAGCTGAATGAGGCGATGCCGGTAGCATCGTCGATTGAAGCTGACGCGGCAGATGGAAATTTAGACAAGTGAAAGGGGCGGATAATTATTGTGGATTATACTAAATATTATACGAGGAGGAAAACAGATGAAGGAGATTGTAATACCGAAAACTGAATTGAAAGTGTCAGCATTGTGCCTGGGTGGAGGCCCTCATGGAGTAGATCCGGAAGAATCCGAAAAGGTTTTGGATTATTATTTGGCTTCTGGTGGAAACTTTATTGACACCGCCAATATTTACGGACAGTGGAAGCCGGGTGGCGGAGTATCTGTCAGTGAAAGGTTTTTAGGAAAATATATTAAAAGCAGAAAATGTCGGAATAGGATTGTTCTGGACACGAAGGGCGCAGCGCCTCACTTTGATACGATGCATGTTCCGCGGGTTTCGCGAAAAGACATTCTTCACGATATTGACGACAGCCTTAAAAACCTTCAGGTAGATTATGTTGATTTATATTGGCTACATCATGATGATGAAAAAATCAGCGTGGAAGAAATTATAGACACACTGGTTGATTTGGTCAGAGAAGGTAAAATTCGTTATTTTGGGTGCTCTAATTGGAATACGGCAAGAATCAGAGAAGCGTTGGATTATTCTAGAAAGAAAAAGATCCCTGAGTTTGTGGGAAATCAGGTGATGTATAATCTGGCGAAATACAATCAGGAACGGTTGGATCAGGAAATTATGTTCGGAATGACCAGTGAGATGTATGCGCTCCACAAAAAAGAAGGACTGGCAGTTATGTGTTATTCATCTCAGGCGCAGGGATATTTTTCCTGTGCAGACAAGGAAGATTTCATGGAAAATCCAGTTTACGATAATCCAAGAGAATTCTACGAAAATGAAATCAGTCGGCTGCGGTTAAAAAAGGTCAAGGTATTGGCAAAAAAGTACCAGTGTGATCCAACTCAGATTGCCTTGAAATATATGCTGTGTAAGGATGCATTCCCTACAATACCAATCATTGGTTCGGGAAGGCTTTCAGAAGTGAAGCTAAGCATAGAAGCAATGGGAATTCCGCTGACGAAGGAAGAGTGTGAATATTTAGAGAATGATGCAAAGGAGTGAGTGAATGGAAACGCTGAAAAATGGATTTCATTATCCTGTGACCGTAATTTTAACATCTGATGAACAGTTTGGATATGCTCGAGAACCGATTATACAGAGAATGCCAGATGGATCCATCGTTTGTCTGACACTTACCGGTGGTCCTACAGAACCGCATAAAACCAATGTTGTAGGAGTTGTCAGAAGCGAGGACGATGGTAAAAGCTGGAGTAGGCACACTACATTGTTCCAACATTCAGAGCGAGCTTGTTGGGCTCCGGAGATGTATGTGGAAGGTGATGTTGTATGTGCGTTGGTACATACCTATAATTCTGAATGCCGGTACAGAGAGTTGATTGTGTATCAGTCTTTTTCTTATGACAGTGGAAAAACCTGGACAGAGCCAAAGAGCCTTCCGTCTGGAATTACTAATTATTGTTTCAGAAAACGCTGTGTTTTGAAAAATGGAAATTGGATTTTTCCGGTGTATTGGCAGGAATGCAATGCGGCCTGGGATTGGGTTAAAGAGCCGGTGGAAGATTCTTTGTCTATGAAATGGCCCAAACGCGCAGGAGCTGTGATTTCCACGGACCAGGGGAAATCATATTCGCTGCACGGATACCTGAAGGCAGAGTTCCCTTTGTGGGAGAATAATATTGTGGAACTTGAAAACGGGGATTTGATAATGCTCATGAGAGCAGAACGCAGCGGTTTTTTGTATAAATCAATCAGCCACGATGGGGGCTATACCTGGAGTGAAGCAGAAAAAACAGATATTCCGAATCCAAATTCCAAAATCACGCTGATTCGACAGGAAAATAAAATTTTGTTATTCCATAATCCAAACTCCAATTATCAAGGGGTGATTTTTGATATGCGAAAGCCGCTATCTCTGTGGATCAGCTATGATGAAATGAAATCTTGGGGAAAAAAGATAGTGCTGTGTGATGAGCCTATGTTTTATCCACACGCATTTTTGGATAATGAAAAGCGGATGGTTTATCTGGCATCAGAAAATGCAAGAACACATTTTCTGATGAAGATACCTTATGCAGAGTTGGAGAAGGAGTGAGAGTGAATGGTTAATACGGTTCTTGGACCGATGGAAACTTCTGAGATGGGCAGAACATTGATGCATGAGCATGCGGTATGTTTTGATATGGCATTGAAAAAAGCATTTGGGAAAAAATGGGTGGACGAAGATGCGGCCATTGAGCTGATTGTTAAAGAGCTTAAAGCGGCAAAGGAATATAGCGGTATTCAGACTATTGTGGATGCAACTCCTATTAACAGTGGGCGGGATGTAAAAATTCTGAAACAGGTATCTGAAGAATCTGGAGTTAATATTTTAGCAGCAACAGGACTGTTTGCTTTTGAAAATTTTCCGATTGTCGGAAAGTCTGCGGAATGTTTTGTGAAACTAATTACAGAAGAGATTGTGAGCGGAGTTGAGAATACCGGAATTAAACCGGCAGTCATTAAATGTGCAACCGGTCCCCAGGGATTTACGGAAATTAATAAAAAGCTTCTGTTAATTGCAAGCGAGGTGTGCAAGCAGACAGGAATTCCAATTACAACACATACAGAAAGTATTGAGGCGGCAGTAGAGCAACAGAATATTTTTGAAAGAAATGGTGTGGATCTTTCAAAGGTAATCATCGGGCATACTGGTGATTATAATGATGTGGAAAAACTTTCTGATATTGTGAAAAGAGGAAGTTATTTGGGCCTTGACCGATTTGGATTAGATGAATTTAATTCTCTAGATAATAGGGTGAACACGCTGGATCAACTGTGTCAGAAGGGATTAATCAATTCTCTGGTTGTTTCTCATGATATTGTGGTTGTTTTTGATGCAGATTATGACGATTTTTCAGAACTGCCCAGAAAACGAGAGGAGGGACGTACTTTCAATTATTTTTGCAAAAAGGTGGTGCCGCTTTTAGAGAAAAGAGGGTACAAGGCGGCTGATATTGAAAAGCTTCTTGTGGACAATCCCAAACAGTTTTTTGATAATTGCGGATAAAATGGTATATGGTAAAAAGCGCCTGTAAGCATTGATGGAATGCAGCAGGCGTTTTAATTTAGATAAAAAAACGAAAGGCAAAATTGTAGAAAGTCCAGTAACAGAAACTTGCATATGAATCCTGAATGGGTTACAATGTTACTGTTCATATAGCAATGGTATTTAGGTAAGAATACCTATCTAATATTGTTGGGGTCTAACAAAAAAATCATATATAATACTTGACAAATAGGCCTAAATATGCGGCCGCTCTCGCTTCTGATTTCTATGAGGTAGCGAGAGCGGCCCTTGAATTAGAACTAAATTCCATTCTAATTCAGGAGGCCTTATGATGTTTCACTTAAAACTTAAAGAAACCCTTAACAGGAAACGTGTCTGGAAATCTGGAGAGAGAAATATTTAAGCAAGGAAGAATTGAAGGAACGGATTGAAAAACTTTGTAAAACAGCATTTCAAGTGGATTATCGAGTAAGAGCTTATAGTGATGGTAAAATCAGGAGTTTGACTGAATATTTTATATACAAGGAGATTATGAAAGAGGCCGTTTTTTTAACTTTTTATGAAAAAGAAATGGTAGATACAAAAATGAATTTCGGAATCCAGGAAGCTATTGACAGGGAAAAGGATATTGAAAAAATAGAAAGACAAATATGGGAGTCAAATAACTTATAAGTTATAAATGAGCCGATTTACTCATTTATAGTTATGAATATACTACAAAGTTTAGCAGAAAAAATCAGCGGAGCGCTTTTGACGCTGGCATAGCAGTGTACCGGTTGGTTGGAATTTGAGTCACATTTTATGAATTTACCTGGGATGCCAGAGCAGCAGAATTCGATTTTTTGAAAGATGAGAATGCCTTTGTGCCGGGATGGGTATTTGAAACTAGTGGGGAACCGTATGAGGACATAGGAGAATAAGAAGCTATTCTTGACAGCCTGTCCTTGAGAAATCATTTCTTTTATGCTATTTTATACTTAGATTGAAATGTCTATTTGGCAAATCTGATTCTGAGCGAAGGGAGTAGCATAGATGGTCCGCAATATAGTGGACTTGATTTGGAAACTGCGAAAACCGGAAAGTCTACATGTAGGAATGAAGCGATTGCAGAGGCTTTTCATTATATGCATATTGTAGAAGCGTGGGGGACTGGAATCCCAAGAATCATAAAAAGTAAGCAGTACTTTTGAAAAATATCGATTAGTTTTAAAAGAAGCAGAAGTGACCGATGTTTTTGTGACAAACATCGAAAAGGTATTTGAGCATTGCGGAACGGATATTCCATTTGGTCAGGGAAATATTATGGAATGGCTTCATTGCTCAAAGTCAAAGGCAACCAACATCATGAATGTTTTAAGAGGCGCAGAGATTGTAGAAAAGGTTAGAGGGTTGGGAATCGGAAAATACAGATTTTTGCAATTATAAAAGAATACTAAGAGCGTGAAATTCGAGGGATGATTTTATGGACAGAAGTATCGACTATGTGATCGCAGTAGCAGAATGCCGGAGCATCTCCCAGGCGGCGGAGATGCTGTATATCAGCCAGCCGTCCCTCTCCCGGTACTTATCGAATCTGGAAAATGAGCTTGGGGTAAACTTATTTGTCCGGACGTTAAATGGAACGGAGCTGACAGAGGCGGGAAAGATCTATCTGGAGTACGCCAAGGAGATTAAACTGCTGCGGAGCACCATGGATTCAAAAATCAGGGCATTAAAGCGGGAGAAAAAGAACCGGATCCGGGTCGGGATGACCCTGAATGCGGCATCGTTGATGGCTTTTAACATCACTCAGGAGGTAAAGAAAAAGTATCCGGGATGTGAGGTGGAATTCTACAATATGCTTTCCAAAGACACGGAACATGTGCTGCAGGAAGGGACCTATGATTTCGTTATCGGGCCAAACTGGGGATTTTCACCGGAATTTGATTATGAAATGCTGTATCAGGATCCGTATGTGCTGGTAGTGCCCGACAGGTATGATATTGAGGCATATGCAGAATACAAGGATGAAAATGTCATACCATTTGTAGATTTAAAGGATCTTCCGCCTATGGATTATATATTTCAGGATGAAACCACTTCCGTAAGAAAAGGGATCAACCAGATCATGAAGAAGCAGAAGCTGGAGATCATACCGAAAATGGTAGTAACCAGCAGTACTCTGGCGATTCAGGCGGCAGAGAATGGAATTGGGTGCTGTATTGTTGTGGTAGGGCATCTGACCTATATCAGCCGTGGCGATCATCTGAGGGTATATCAGGTCAGCGGACAGGAGATTTCCAGTGCCGGCGTGGTCTCGCTTCGCAGTAAGACCTTTACAGAAGAAGAAAAATATTGTATCGCAATGGTAAAAAGGGCGCTGTTGGAAGGCGAAAAAGAGATCCATCGGCGTTTACGGCTGAAATAGCTTCCGCGACCGAACCATGCGTTTTTTACAGGGGTATAGTTTTATGCTATGCCCCTCTTTCTTTTTGGCATTGGAAAAGAGAAATGGAATGGATTACAATAAGGACAGATGGAAAATATGTTGGCCGACATAAAAAATCGAAAACTTATGAAATTTACGAATTTCAAGAAACTTACATAAGGAGGAATTTTTTATGAGTATGACGTTACTGTGGGCTTTGATCTGTCTGATCATCTTCGTAGTTGTTCTGGCGCATCCAAAGCTTCCAAACTGGATGACATTTATCTGCATGGCCCCAGTGGTACTGCTGGCAAAGGTCATGGAAGCAAAAGATATCTACGCAGTATTGAATAACTCCAGCCTGCATCTGATGGTGATCATCTGTATGTTTTCAGGTATGATCGCAGCAACAGGACTGGATATTATCATTGGTGATTTTGTGGATCGTGTGACCAGTTCCCAGACTGGTAAGAAAAAAGAAATGATGATCTTCGCAATTGTGTATATTGTATCAGGATTGATTTCTACCGTCCTTCAGAACAGTTATGTAGCGATGGCATTTCTGCCGGTGTTAAAAAGTATTGCAAGAAAGAACCGGATCAGCCTTTCTAAGCTAGTATTGTTCGTTATCTTCGCAACCACCTTAGGCGGTGCCATTACCCTGATCGGTACACCGACTAACGTTTATGCAAACACTGCATTAGAGGAAGCCGGACTTCAGTTATTTGGCATGCTGGATTTTGCGTGGGTCGGTATTCCGATCTTTATCGTAGGCGGACTTTACATGATCATTATGAACCGCTGGTGTGCATCCTATGATGATTTTGGTGAAGCAGTCGTTGAGAAAACCTTAACGGCAGAGCAGAAGAAAAAACAGATGGTAGTTGGAATTGCATTCCTGGTATTTGTTATTGCACTGGTATTAAAATCCCTGAAAGTGATTTCCATTGATCCGAACTTTATTGGTTATGCGATGATCGCGATTGCGATTCTGACAACCATCGTGTCTCCAAAAGAAGCTATGTCATCTCTGGATGCACAGATGATCCTGTTCTGTGCAGGTATCAATTTGATGATCGCAGTGATGAACCAGAGCGGACTGGGACAGGTATTTGGCGACATGATCATCAAAGTGATCGGCGAGTCCAGAAACCTGTATCTGATCACCGCAGTTCTCTGTATCGGAGCTTCTATTGCAACCTCCTTTATGAACAACATGGCATGCGCAGGAATGCTGGCTCCAGTTGGTATCTCCATCGCTAATGCACTGGGCGCTAATCCACAGGCTATCGTTTTGGCAATCGCCATCGGTGCTGGATGCTCTTACTTAACACCGATCGCTTCTGGAACCAACCAGACCATGCTCATTTTTACAAAATTAAAATTCCAGGATTTTGCAAAATTTGGCTGGCCATTACTGATCATCTCCTGGATCTTATGTATCGCCATCCTGCCGCAGGTATTCCCATTCTTCTAAAAGAATGCCTGACAGATTAATGAGGAGGTCCTCTGATTATGAAATGTGAACTGCAACGTGCTCTTCCATCTGTGGAAGGGATTCACCCGGAATATCTTATCAATTTTTTAAATGCCTGTGAAAAGGCAGAGTCAGAGATCCATGGGATTATGATCGCAAGACATGGTAAAGTGATTTTTGAGGGCTACAATGCCCCCTATGCAGCAGATATCCCCCACATCATGCATTCCTTTACCAAGATCCTGACCAACACAGCCGTGGCGTTGGCCTATGATGACGGACTGTTGAAGTTGGAAGATCCGGTTTTAAAATATTTCCCGGAATATGAGGCAGATGCCAATGAGTACTTAAGAGCCTGCACCATCCGGAATATGATCACCATGAGAAATGGTCAGCAGCGTTCCATTGGCGGAAATGAATGGCGGCCATTGAAGACCAGCTGGAAAGAAGCATATTTTCGGGTACCATTTGACAAAAAACCAGGGGAAACCTATATGTATTCCAGCGGAAACAGCTACATTCTCTCCTACATTGTCCAGAAGCTGGAGGGAAAGACCTGTCGGGAACTGGTACAGGAGCGGGTCGGCAAAGAGATCGGCTTAAATGATTTCCCGTGGATGTTGAGCCCGGAAGGCGTCTGCTCCGGTGGAAACGGTGTCTCCCTGACGACAGAAGATATGCTGCGGATCGGGCTTCTTTATCTCAATAAAGGAAAATGGAACGGAAAACAGCTGATCTCAGAAGAGTGGATCGATGATGCGATGGGATATACAAATCCGATTGCTCCGGTGGATGGGCTTCAATATAATTTCCATTGGGATCACACAGGAGATATCTGGGCAGCCAGAGGGATGTTTGGACAGACCTGCGGCCTGGTGCCATCCCTGGATCTGGTATTTGCCATTACGGCGGCAGACAGCCGGTATGTGGCAATGAAGCTGTTCCAGAAGGAGGTCATTGATCCGGTGAAGGCTGGAAAAGAACCGGAGATCCCCGATGCCACAGCAGACGAGATCTTGAAACAGAAAGGTCTCCGCATGACTCTGGAAGGGAAAAATGTTTCCGTAAAGGGTCATCAGGAGTTCCCAAAGGATGCAGTGTGGACGCCGGAGGAAAATAAGGACGGAATCACCAAGGTAGAACTTCATGTAACAGATGGCGATCAGGTAGTTTACGTGATGGAAGATGGACGAGGACGCCATCAGGTGATTGCAGGACTGGACCATTGGGTACATGGAACCACCACGATGACTGGCGCATACCTTCATCATCAGTACGAGCAGGACGAGTCACGGATCTCAGCTATCGCTTATTGGACAGACGAGCATGTGCTGACTATGGAGTGGCGGTTTCCTGAGATGGCCTTCTGGGATCATGTATCCTTGACCTGGGACGGCGATACAGTGAAAATGAACCGGTGGGTTAACATGAATTCCCAGGATGTGAAACGACCTACGGTTTATTTGAAATAAATTTTTAAAACAAGCTTTACCTCTTATCCCCAAAGCAGGAAGTATGAAAATGCGGAAGCGTTTTTTCATACTTCCTCTTTTTTCGTGGGGTAAAGTATGGTATGATGTAACTGGCCTGTAGGTCTGCGCAATTGCTGCGCTGACCGTAAGAAATATAGGTCCGGTCAGAATCGTTAATGACCAGTTGTGAATGATTAGGAAAAAGAGAGTGAGCAGACAGGTGAATAAGGACAAGTTAAGTATCATGCCGTGGATTAACACGGAATATTCGTATAAACTGGCAAAACGCATGGAACAGTTCCGGTCCAATCCGGTTCTGGGTTATCGCCCGGCTGGTTCGGCAGCGGAGTTTGCCACCGGAGAGATGCTTTTTCAGGAGATGGAGCGGATCGGATTAAAGGATGTACATAAAGATGCCATCCGGGTAGATTCCTGGGAATTCCACAAGGCAGAGCTGGTATGGAACACAGAAGATGGAAGTGAGGGCCTGCGTGCAGTTCTTGGTGGCTATCAGACCAATTTCCAGACAGGCGGCCCCAGGGAGTTTGGTCTGGTCTATGTGGGAAAGGGAACTGCAGAGGATTATGACGGAAAAGATGTAAAAGGGAAATTAGTGCTGGCAGACATCAACCAGAGAGAAGAATGGTGGATCAATTTTCCGGTATATCAGGCTTATGTCCGGGGAGCAGCAGCTTTTATTGCCGTGCAGGAAGGCGGCTTTGCGGAGATCCATGATGAGGCGTTAAATGCCCAGGATATCGCCGGACCGGCAGAGGCAGCAGCATTTTCCATGTCCAGGGCAGACGCAGCGGTGTTAAAGCGGGCTCTGGAGGGCAAAGAGGAGATCCGGGTATGGTTTGACGCCGATACCTGCGTGAAGGAGAAACAGACCTCTTATAATATTATTGGTACAATTCCGGGAGAAGACCAGGAGCAGATGATCCTGCTTTCCGCCCATTATGATTCCTATTTCAGCGGATTTCAGGATGATAATGCAGCGGTTGCATTGATGTTCGGTATCGCCAAAGCTCTGATCGACAGTGGGTATAAGCCCAAGAAAACTCTGGTATTTGCGGCATTGGCAGCAGAAGAGTGGGGAATCGTCAATTCTAAATATGACTGGTCTACAGGCGCATACCAGCAGGTATTTCATGTACGTCCGGAGTGGCAGGGAAAAGTGGTTGCAGATTTAAACTTCGAGCTTCCTGCCCATGCCCATGATACAAAGGATGCAGTCCGTACTGTTTATGAGTATGTGACATTTTTAACAAAAGCAATCGAAGGAATTCCGGTGGACCCGGAGGCTTATCCGGACGGATTGGAGATCCATGCACCGATCCAGACTATGTCGGACGATTTTTCCATGGCAATCTCCGGTATCCCTTCTATGGTCAACGAGTTTGCCGATGGCTCTTTTATGGAGACCCACTATCACTCCCAGTTTGATAATGAGGATTATTATCATGAACCGGTGTACCGCTTCCATCATCTGTTATATGGAACCCTGGTGAAGGAATTTGATAAGATCGTGCTGCCGCCATTTGATTTTTCCGTGTTGTTTGAGGCTATGAACAAGAGTCTGGATATGCGGTATTCAGGAATCATCGGAGATCTGGGTGAGAAGTTAAATCAGGTGACGATAGAAGCAGCGTCTCTTGGTAAAGAAGTATATCAGTGGATCGAGAAGGTCAATGAGTCCGGCGCGGCTCTGAAAAATGCGGAAGAATACCGGAAGATCCTTATGAATGCTTTCCGCAAAGCCCAGGATTCCTTTGTCCGTCTGGATTGGCAGGACACTGTGCTGTTCCCGCAGCAGGCAGTGAGACAGAATCTGACTCATGTAAAAGACGCCATCTCCCGTCTGGAGCAGGGCAATGCCATTGGTGCGCTGGATGCGATCTATGAGATCGACAACAACTGTTATGCCTTCCAGTTTGACGAGGAGGTGTTTAACTATTTTACCGACTATGTATTCTGTCAGCCAAAAGAGCGGTTACAGTGGGGGGCGGGCCGTATCGTCCATCATGAGAACTTGTTCCAGCTGGTGCAGAAATTAAAGAAAAAATCGGTTCCCGGAGAGGCAGATTTTGACGAAGAGCTGCGTATCTTAAACCGGGTGAGAAAGAATCAGGAGGAGTGCTATAAGTCTGATCTGGAATACATGATCCGTGAAACTGAAAATATCATCAACAGCCTGAAAAAGATCCAACAGATGGCTGGAAAGGAATAAAGAAGATAACTGTGAGGGAACGAAACACTTACTGAACAGTTACGAAAAAGGACATTATATGGATAGTGATAAGTTATACCGAGTGAAAAAAGAGGATATCCCGAAGCTGGAGAAGTTGTTGACGGTCTGTTTTGCCCAGGATCCATTATATAGTCATCTGATCCCGGACGAGGATACCAGAAAACGGCTATTGCCGGAATTGTTCCATTGTGACCTGGAAGAAATGTTTGCCACCTGTGAGATTTTCGCCGACAGCCCGGAATTAAATGGTGTGCTGGTGATTTCTGACGAGTCGGAACCGTATAATTTCTTCCAATATTATGCAACGGAACTTCATGCTTATTTAAAAACAGATGAGTATCTGATCAAGGAAGATCCCAGTCTGAAGACCTTCTGGAACTTTATTCTGGGTAAAGATTATCTGAACTCCAAGTGGACCGATCAGCTTCATCAGGAAGAGCGGCTTCACATTATCTATCTGGCTGTAGATCCGGCCATGCAGCATCATGGGATTTCTGCCCTTCTGATGAACGAGGCCATCGCGTATGCCCATCAACATCATCTGATGATCTCGCTGGAGACCCATAATGAGCATAATGTGGCGTTATATCAGCATTTTGGGTTTAAGCTGTATGGGGTGCTGGAGAAGCACTTTGATCTGAAGCAGTATTGCATGATTCGGGAAGTGCAGTAAGAAATGCTGACAACTCAAAATTAAATTTTATGGGGCATAGAAGAGAAATTTAAGTATCCCTTCTATGCCCCTAATTTGTTATGTGATTGTGTATGAAAACATTATAACCCAATTGTGGAGAAGCCTGGCCAGATCAGATAAAGCAGGTAGCCGAGAACGATGGAACTGATCAGACAGACTGGAACGGTTTTTAATCCCCATTTTACCATCTTATTCATATTAGCACCATAGCCGGATACCATAGCTGGACCGGCACCAGAAGATGGCAGGCAGATAGAAATATTGCAGGCCGCATAAACTAATAAAAGGAAAGGAATTGGATTATAGCCAAGACCACTCATAGTGGTGATTACAATTGGACCAATTAATGCGATACATCCGGTAATGGTCATAATGTTTGCAAAGAAGCAGCCAAGGATTGAAAAAACAATGATGGCAGCTAAGGGGCCTTTGTCGGCGATAGGGGTTAAAACTTCCGCAATCATTCCGCCAACATTACTTGTTGTAATGACATTACCAAGAGCAGTACCACCAGCAATCAGAAGAAATACACCCCATTTAATTCTGGGCATAGACCATCCCCATTCCAAAACAGGCTTGTTGCCTTCTCCGGGAAGAATGAAACATAACAGGGCAGCCAGAAGGAAAATATAGTTTGCTGTGAGGGTTGGAAACAGTTTTTGGAATAATGGGCGGGCAAGAGAAAGACCAAATGCGCCAATGAAGAGAGCAGCACTGATGATTTCACCGCGGTTCATATGCCCCATTGCGTTTAACTCAGCCTGAAGGGCCTCTCTGGTGCCTGGAAGTTCCTTAAATTCGATTTTATTGGTCAGCAGAAGGATTAACATAGGAACACTGACAATCAATACTAAAGGAACAACTCGGATGATCCAGTCGATATACATCATTTCTGACCCAGTATATTCTTCGATCAGGTTTACAACCACCAGGTTCATAGCACCACCAAGAGGGGTGCCGAAGCCAACATTGGATCCCCAGGCAACTGCTAATAAAGCCATAGTCGCGTAATTGGATTCTGAGATTTTGTCATCAGAAATATTTGCGGCATGAATAGTAGTCAATACGATTGGAAACAGAGCAGCGGCAACAGCTGCATTGGCTACGCAGGAAGATAATATAACAGATAAGGCAAACCACATAATAATCAGTTTTTTTGGATTGTTACCTACCCGCATCATAATATTTAATGCCAGTCGGCGGTCAAATCCCCATTTGGTCCATGCCAGTGTGATGATGTTGGCACTGAGCAGTAGGACAACCGTTGCATTAAAATAAGTGGCCAGGACAGATTTTGTCTCAGCAATTTTAAAAAGCTGAACAATTAAAATGGGAAGCAGGGCAGTGACTGCCGGAGCAACAGGTTGCATGATCCACCATAGCAACATCCATAAGAGAAGACCAATAGCACCGCGGGCTGTAGTATCAAGACCACCAAAAGGAATAAGCATCATCAAAGCAAATGCAATGGGACCAGCAAGAATTTGAAATAGTTTTTTCATTCAGGCACCTCTTTTTCAGAACAAAGATTAATAGGTTTTTGTTATGCTCCAAGCATATTCAGACGAATCGGTTTTGCTTTTTCATATGGATGTTCTTTTAACATGTCCAGATTTAAATTAACACCGAGTCCAGGTTCTTCTGGTACGTGAAAGATACCATCTTTAACATCCCAGTAGCGGTCAGAGAATTCTCTTAACCATGGTGCCTCAGCTGGATGGTATTCCAGGTGCATAAAGTTCTTCATGACTGCAGCAGTCTGGAGAGAAGCAGCGCAGGTGATGACACTACACATGTTATGTGGTGAGATGAGGACATCGTAGGTTTCAAGCAGGGAATTAACTTTCAACATACCTGTAATACCGCCCACATAACGAATGTCGGGCATATAGACGTCCATACACTGTTCTTGGAGAAGAGGAAGCATTGCTTCAGCACCAGTCTGCATTTCTCCACCAGCTATAAGGAGTCCACTTTCTTCACGGAATTTGCGTAGCAGTTCTGGCTTTTTCTCAGGAATTGGGGTCTCTAACCAGAATGGATTGTAAGGACGGAGCTTATCAGCTACATAAAGTGCTGTTTTTAAATCAAAACGCCAATGGGCATCGACGCCGATTGCGATATCATCACCAACGGCTTCGCGCATGGCGATAAATCTCTGGCAGCCAAGGTCAACCAGTTTTTTCTGGTCTTCCAGAGGTGTTCGCCAGGAAACACCGTCAAATGGATGACATTTTAAAGCCTTATTTCCTTGCTGAACTAATTCTTTGGCAAATGTGCCAAATCCTTCTGGTGTACGATCACGAATCGCACGGTTGAATGAAGCGTAAACAGGAATTGCTTTTCGTTTTGCCCCACCCAATAATTTATAAATAGGAACATTTAAAGCTTTACCTTTCAGATCCCACATCGCAATGTCAATTCCAGAAGCAGCAGCCGCTGTGATCAGTCCACCACCATCACCGCTGATACTACAATCGTCATCAAGGACATTTTTTCCAATTAATTTGCTGCCAAGGTTTTTGACTGCGGCAACGACCTCAAATTCAAGTCCATCTAATGTGGCATCGCCAAAACCCATCACCCCTTCATCGGTTTCAGCAATGACAAATACATAATTGGAGTAGACAGACGCATGTACAACTTCTGCTCTGATTGCGGTAATTTGCATAGTGTTTCCCCCTTTTGTTTGTGATAATAGTACATTACAGGTTTCCGATTCTGCAGAATAGAAATAGTTGTTATTGATAATTTTAATTTACTACTGATCAATATAGTTGTCAATACTAAAATAGATAACTATTCTTTAAAAAGATGGAAAATAGAAATATAGTTAAAAATTGTAACTATGTTGCTATTTTTAGAAAAATATGCTATTCTGCAATCAATATCGGATGTATGCAATAGGAGAGAAATAAAATGACATTGAAAAGAGTGGAATTACGTCAGCGGATTTATACAGAAATAAAGGAGAATATTATTTGTGGTAAATATGTCCGGGGACAGAGGTTAATCGAGACTCAGATTGCGACAGAATATGGAGTAAATAAAGCGAATATCCATGAAATCTTGTTGATGTTGCAGAAAGAAGAATTGGTACGATATGAACCGATGAAGGGATTTTCAGTGCAGGGGATTTTCAGGGAAGATATTCAGGAAATTGCAAAAATCCGAGAAGTGTTGGAAAATGCGATTTTTGAGGATTTTTTAACAAATGCTGATCAGACAGCAGTTGATCAGGCAAAATTATTTACCCAGAGAAAAATAGCATTATTAAAAGCAGGATTAAAAGAAGAAGCGCATAAAGAAACATTATCTACTTTTGAAATAGTTTATGCGAATACTTCTTATCAAAGAATGGTGAATATTTTGAGAATGTACCGGGAATACGTAGATTTGATGATTCATCAGGCATTTGAAGGTCCAGATGATGTGTCGATGACGATTCAGAACTCGACGCTTTTGTATGAAGTGTTAGAAAAAAGAGATATTGAAATGGTGAAACAATGGACTCATATTCGTTACCAGAATGCAGTGAATAAGGCGAAGCTTTCAAAAAGCTTCCAAGAGCGTACTTGATAGTAAAAGGGAGTTCCGGAACAAAGCGGAACTCCATTTTACTATATATTTGCAGAAATTGCCAGAGGCAGGTTCTGCTAGTGATTTGGAATTATGATTTACAGATCAAACCCAAAGTATTTCACAGCATTGTAATAAGAAATTCCCTGAACGATCTCCTTCAGAGACTTCATATCTGCCGGATATTCGCCATTCTCAACCCATCCACCGATCAGCTCGCACATGATTCTTCTGAAGTACTCATGTCTGGTGTAGGATAAGAAGCTTCTGGAGTCAGTTAACATACCAATGAAGTTTCCTAAGCAGCCTAAGTTTGCTAAGGAGGTCATCTGCTGGGTCATACCTACTTTGTGATCATTGAACCACCAAGCAGAACCCTGCTGGATTCTTCCTGCAACGCCTGGACCCTGGAAGCAGCCGATGATGGTGCCGATTGCAGCGTTGTCATTTGGATTTAAGGAGTACAGAATGGTCTTCGGTACTTCGTTGGTTGCACTTAATGCGTTTAAGAAATCTGCGGTCTGAGCAGATGGAGCGTAGTCGTTGATGCAGTCAAATCCGGTATCCGGACCTAATTTCGCATACATACCAGCGTTGTTATCACGCTTGCAGCCATAATGTAACTGCATTACCCAGCCGATGCGGTTGTATTCTTTTGCTAAGAACTGTAAGAAAGCAGTTTTGTACTTGGTCTGCTCCTCTTTCGTGGTAGCTTCGCCAGCTAATGCTTTCTTGAAGATGCCATCAACTTCCTCATCGCTTGCAGGCAGATACATTACATACTCGATACCATGGTCGGATACGCAGCAGCCGTTCTCAGCGAAGTAAGCCATACGGTTCTTGATTGCCTCTTTTAAGGATGCGAAATCTTTTACTTCAACACCGCTCACAGAAGCTAATTTGCTGATATACTCTGTAAAATCAGGCTTCTCGATGTTAGTAGCCTTGTCTGGCCTCCAAGCTGGAAGAACCTGAACATCGAAGGTATCATCAGCAGCGATCTTCTTGTGCCACTCCAGAGTGTCGATCGGATCATCTGTGGTGCAGATCAGGGTTACGTTGGACTGTTTGATGATGTTTCTTACAGTCATGGAATCATCCTGTAATTTTGCGTTGCACAGGTTCCAAACCTCTTCAGCAGTATCTCCATTTAAGTATCCGTCATATCCGAAGTATTTCTTTAACTCCAGATGGCTCCAGTGATACAGTGGGTTGCCGATCAGCTTTGGCATGGTCTCAGCCCATTTCTGGAATTTCTCACGGTCGGAAGCGTCGCCGGTGATGTATTTTTCCTCAACACCGTTGGAACGCATCTGGCGCCATTTATAGTGATCTCCGCCTAACCATACCTGAGTAATGTTCTCGAATTTACGGTCCTCAGCGATCTCCTGTGGATTAATGTGGCAGTGGTAGTCCAGAATCGGAACGTTCTCTGCGAAATCGTGGTACAGAGTTTTTGCCATGTCTGTGGAAAGTAAGAAATCTTTGTCCATAAACTGTTTCATGAAATAACTCCTCCTTAAAATTAAAAATTTGTGGTTTGTTTTTGTATGAAATCGGCAGCAATGGTGGTTTTCCCAGGAACACTGCTTCCGTCAAACACCTTCATCAGGCTGTTTACTGTGGTGATGCACAGGGACTCTACCTTTGTATCAATAGAAGAAATCTCCGGATCTGTACAGTCGGAATAGATGGAATTGTTGTAACCGATGATCGCCAGTTCTTCTGGAACACGGATCTGATGGGCGTGGGCATATTTTAAAGCGCCTACGGCCAGAGAGTCATCCGAAGACATAATGGCATCAAAATGCAGTCCTGATTCCGCGATGGATTCCATCAGATCCTTCGCCTCATGGACATTCTTATTACAATGGAAAATGTATTCGTTCCGGGTGGACAGTCCGCAGGCACGAAGTGCGTTCTTATAGCCGTTCATTTTGTTGATTCCACTGTAAGACTGACTGGTATAAAGATAAAGGATATCCCGGTGACCGGAACGGATCAGGCGGGTAGCTGCGTCATAGGTGGCGGTATAATCGTCACAGATGGTACTGTAAATGCCGGGGGCATCCAGAAAGCCATTGACCAGCATCACAGGAAGGTCTTTCGCTGCTTCTATAATATAAGAATTATCCTCTTCTTTCATCTCGATAAATTTTGAACCTGCCAGGATCATGGCATCTACACGTTTGGACAACAGCAGTTCAAAATACTGCCGTTTATTCTCCAGGGAAGTGCCGGTACAGCACAAAATGGAGTCATATCCGTGAGAGCGCAGTTCCCGCTCCAGGTAGTAGATGGCATTAGCCAGATAGGGGTCGGAAGAATCCGAACACATGATACCTACGGTTTTCATGGTATTCAGTCCAAGACCGCGGGCAAATACATTCGGCGTATATCCCAGTTCATCCATGATCTCTAACACACGGTTGCGGGTCTTTTCACTGACGTTGGGATTGCCATTCAAAACACGGGACACAGTAGCAATGGAGACACCGGCCCGCTCGGAAACATCGTATATATTCACGTAATCACCTCATAATTCTGTAAGCGCTTACAATTCAGTTTTATTATAACGGTAACGTAAGAAAAATGCAAGGATTTCTCTCATTGATTTTTGGAAAAAGATACCATAAACTGGAATTATCACAAAATACGATTTTTTATCGCGAAGGAGGAGACCTATGTTATTTCTTGTGGAAATGTTTTCCTGGATTTTACCGATTTTAGCTGTGCTGGTTCTGCTGATCGTGATTGCTGCAGGTTATGTGAAAGCACCACCGGATCAGGCGTACATCATTTCTGGGTTAAAGAAAGAAGCCAGAATTTTGATCGGCCGGGCGGGTATCCGGGTTCCATTTTTTGAACGTCTGGACCGGCTGTATCTGGGTCAGATGACCGTAGATATTAAGACCGAGCAATCTGTTCCGACCAATGATTTTATTAACGTGAATGTGGACGCGGTGGCGAAAGTCCGCATTTCCCCAACGCCAGAAGGCATCCGTCTGGCGGCCAAGAACTTTTTAAATAAGAAACCGGCGGATATTACCATGGATCTGCAGGATTCTCTGCAGGGTAATATGCGAGAGATCATTGGAACTCTTTCCTTAAAAGAGATTAATACCGACCGTGATTCTTTTTCCGACCAGGTGATGTCCAAAGCGTCCAAAGACATGGATAAACTTGGCATCGAGATTCTCTCCTGCAATATCCAGAATGTAACAGATGAAAATGGTTTGATCAAGGATCTTGGTGCAGATAATACTTCTAAGATCAAGAAAGACGCAGCTATTGCCAAAGCTCAGGCAGACCGGGATATCGCCATAGCCCAGGCAGAAGCAGATAAAGCATCCAATGATGCCAGAGTGCTGGCTGAGACTGAGATTGCCCAGAAGAATAATGAACTGGCGATCCGCAAGGCGGAGCTGCAGAAGGATTCAGACAGTAAGAAAGCGGAAGCTGATGCAGCATACGAGATCCAGCGCCAGGAGCAGGAACGTACCATTCAGACAGCAACGGTCAATGCCCAGATCGCCAAAGCGGCAAGAGAAGCGGAGCTTCGGAAACAGGAAGTGCTGGTGCAGGAGCAGGCTCTTCAGGCAGAAGTCAATAAGAAGGCAGATGCAGACCGTTATGCAGTAGAGCAGAAAGCGGCAGCTGATCTGGCAAAGCGCCAGAGAGAGGCAGAAGCAAAGAAATATGAGATGGAAAAAGAAGCGGAGGCATTGAAAGCACAGGCGGAAAAAGAGGCAGAGGCAATCAAGGCCAAGGCGGAGGCAGCCCGCTATGCATCGGAGCAGGAAGCAGCAGGTATCAAGGCCAAAGGTGAGGCAGAGGCGGCAGCTATTCAGGCAAAGCTTCTGGCAGAGGCAGAAGGTATGGAACGTAAGGCAGAAGCTTACGCGAAATATAACAATGCAGCTGTGATCGAGATGATGGTCAACATCATGCCGCAGATGGCGGCAGAGATCGCGAAACCACTCTCCAGCATTGACAAGGTCAATATCTATGGAGGCGGAGGGGAGTCTGGTGTGGGACAGATTTCCGGCAATGCAGCAACGGTCATGCAGCAGGTATTTGATACAATGTCAGAAGCTACAGGGGTAGATTTCCGGGAAATCCTGAAAGCACAGACGTATGATGCCAAGGTAAACCATAATCTGAACCTGACCGGGATTCCGGAGTCTGTAAAAATAACCCCGGAACCGATTAAGAAGGCGCCGGAAACTGTAGATACAACCGAGAAAACAGCGCCGGAACCGACCGAATAGACAGAAATTTTAAAATGCTATTGACTTCTCTATCTGGATTCAGTAGAATAAATGTAAGCGCTTACAATGTGCAAAAATGGATCTGCGGAGACACTGAACAGATACCAGAGAACTTGAAACTTAAAGGGAGGTCACCGACCACCCTATCATCAGATTGAGGAGAAGAAGAAAACATGCAGGACGTCATCAAGATTAACCAGGAAGACAATGTAGCAGTAGCTCTGCGTCCGATCGCAAAGGGCGAGACACTGGATATTGCAGGAACACCGGTCACTACATTAGAAGAGATTCCACAGGGTCACAAGGTTGCCATTAAACCGATCGCCCAGGGTGGTAATGTGATCAAATACGGCTTCCGTATCGGTATTGCAAAAGAAGATATTAAAGTAGGACAGTGGGTACACGTTCACAATATTAAGACCGCTTTAGGCGATCTGCTTACTTATGAGTATGAGCCGACCAACCCATCTGTTACTGAGACAGAGCACGCTTATTTCGATGGTTTCCGCCGTACAGACGGCAAAGTCGGTGTCCGCAATGAGATCTGGATCGTTCCGACTGTTGGATGTGTAAATTCCATCGCCCAGGCATTGGAGAAAGCATCCAAGAAATTCATCGGTGGAAGTCTGGAAGATGTTATTTCCTTCCCTCATCCATATGGTTGTTCCCAGATGGGCGATGATCAGGAGCATACCAGAACTGTTCTGGCAGACATGATCCATCATCCAAACGCAGCAGGCGTTCTGGTACTGGGACTTGGCTGTGAGAACAGTAACATTCCGGTATTAAAAGAGTATATTGGCGAGTATGACGAGCAGAGGGTGAAGTTCTTACAGTGTCAGGATGTAGAAGATGAGATGGACGCTGCCATGGAATTGATCGAGGAACTGGCCCAGTATGCGAAGGCATTCCAGAGAGAGAAGATCGATGCCAGTGAGTTAGTCATCGGTATGAAGTGCGGCGGCTCTGACGGACTTTCCGGAATCACAGCCAACCCGGTTGTCGGTGCATTCTCCGATCTGTTGATCTCTAAGGGTGGAACAACGATCCTGACAGAGGTTCCGGAGATGTTTGGTGCAGAGACGATCCTGATGAACCGCTGCCAGACTCCGGAATTATTTGACAAAACCGTATGCCTGATCAATGACTTTAAGAATTACTTTACCAGCCATAATCAGACGATTTACGAGAACCCATCTCCGGGTAATAAAAAAGGTGGTATCTCTACTCTGGAGGACAAATCTTTAGGCTGTACCCAGAAGTCCGGCAGCGCTCCGGTAAAGGGTGTACTTGCGTATGGTGAGCAGGTGAAGACCAAGGGCTTGAATCTTCTTAGCGCACCTGGCAATGACTTAGTAGCTTCTACTGCATTGGCAGTATCCGGTGCACAGATCGTTTTGTTTACGACAGGCCGCGGTACCCCATTTGCGTCCCCGGTACCAACGGTAAAGATCTCCAGCAACTCTGCTCTTGCAGGTAAGAAGAACAACTGGATCGACTTTAACGCAGGAAGAATGGTAGAAGATAAGTCCAAGGAAGAACTGGCAAAAGAGTTATTTGAGTATGTGCTGGCAGTTGCTTCTGGTAAGAAGGTAAAAGCAGAAGAAGCTGGATTCCATGATATGGCAATCTTCAAGCAGGGCGTGACGTTATAATAAAAAATCAGAAAACTTTGCTTGCATCTGACCTCTTGTCTGAGTTATACTGAATACATGGTAACTATGAAGGTACTGAATAGTTACAATACATGGAGAATGGCGGTGGTTCCGGCGTTAGTGGGGACTGCCGCAGAAGATACAAATGATGACATAAGCAGGAGGCAGAAACCATGAAACTAAACCGAACAACGATGCGTACCGTAGATATATTAAAGCTGGTATCGAAAAATCCGGACGGTATCACGCTGGACGGGATCTGTGAGAAGCTGGAGCTTCCAAAGACCAGTGCTTATGATATTGTTACCACCCTGGTGGAGATGGGCATGGTCAATGTGACCAGAGGACAGAAACAGACTTATACCATTGGTTTAACTGCCTACCGCATTGGAATCAACTATACCAATAACCTGGATTTTATTGGAATCATTGAGCCGGAATTAAAAGTATTTGCCAAGAATGTGGGAAAGACAGTATTCTTTGGCGTCCGTTCAGACCACGAAGTGGTTTATATTTGTAAGGCGGAGCCGGAGAATCCAATCATTACCACGGCTACTGTTGGAACCAAGAACCCGGTGTACTGTACATCTCTCGGCAAAGCGATTCTGGCTTATTCCGATGAGGAGACCAGACGCCAGGTGATGGGACGGATCAAATTCCGCCAGAAGACGGAACGGACGATATTGACCACAGAAGGTCTTAAGAAGGAACTGGATATGGTAAAGCAGAAGGGGTATGCCCTGGATGCAAGGGAGATGGAGGAACACATGGAGTGCGTCGGAGCCCCGGTATTTGGCCCGGATGGCAGCGTGATGGGAGCCATCAGCGTGTCCAGCCTGTACAAGCCAACGGAGGATTATGAAGCCCTTGGAAGGCTGGTTCATGAGAAAGCCCTGGAGGTTTCCAGATTATTAGGCTTTTTGGGAAAAATATCATGAAATTCCATTGACAAAACTTAGGTAACCGTTTAAAATTTCATTATACAAATCGTGTTTACGAAACAAAATCGTATATGCGAATTTAAAAAGGAGAGATTAGAAATGAAAAAAGAGCAGGTTTTAAGCAGACTGAAAGAGGACTGCCTGGTTGCTGTAGTTCGTGCAAAGAACTTAGAGCAGGGCGAGAAAGTAGTTGACGCTATTATCGCAGGCGGCATCAATTTCATTGAGATCACCATGACCATGGATGAGGGTAACCCAGTTGAGTTTATCGCAGCTATGGCTAAAAAATACAAAGACAATGACAAGATCGTAATCGGCGCTGGTACTGTACTGGATCCAGAGACTGCAAGACAGGTTATCTTAGCAGGCGCTAACTATGTTGTAAGCCCAGGCTTAAACGTAGAGACCATCAAGCTTTGCAACCGTTACAGAGTACCGATGCTGCCAGGCGTTATGACTCCATCTGAGGCTATTACCGCTATGGAAGCTGGATGCGATATCATCAAAGTATTCCCAGGTAATATCGTAGGACCTGCAGCGATCAGCTCCTTCAAGGGACCTCTGCCACAGGGTGAGTTCATGCCATCCGGCGGTGTTGACGTAGACAATGTTGATAAGTGGATCAAGGCAGGCGCATATGCAGTTGGTACAGGCTCCAGCTTAACTAAGGGCGCTAAAACTGGCGATTTCGCAGCAGTTACTGCTAAGGCTCAGGAGTTCGTAGCAGCAGTTGCAGCAGCACGCGCAAAATAATCGAAATCCAAACCGCATAAAAATTGCTTCTAATAGGAAAAATTGTCGGGAGTGGTGGAAAACGGCTCCCGGTTCTAACTATCATTTTATATTGTAAGGAGAAAAAACAATGGCAAAGATCGTAACCATGGGCGAGATCATGTTAAGACTGTCCACACCAAACAACGAGAAATTTATCCAGGCTGACGAGTTCGATATCAACTACGGCGGCGGCGAGGCTAACGTAGCTGTTTCCCTGGCTAACTATGGACATGATGCAGAGTTTGTTACTGCAGTTCCATCCAACCCGATCGGTGAGTGTGCAGTTGCAGCTTTAAGAAAATATAATGTAGGAACAAAGCATATCGCTAGAAGCGGTGAGAGACTGGGTATCTACTACTTAGAGACCGGCTCCGCTATGAGAGCTTCCAACGTTGTTTACGATAGAGCACACAGCTCCATCTCTACAGCAACTCCAGACGAGTTTGATTTCGATGAGATCTTCAAAGATGCTGACTGGTTCCATTTCACAGGTATCACTCCAGCTGTCAGCGATGCTGCAATCGCTTTAACTGAGGCTGCTTTAAAAGCTGCTAAGGCTCATGGTGTAACCGTATCCGTAGACTTAAACTTCCGTAAGAAATTATGGTCTTCTGAGAAAGCACAGAAGGTTATGACAAACCTGATGCAGTACGTAGACGTATGTATCGGTAACGAAGAGGATGCTGAGAAGGTTCTTGGCTTCAAACCAGGCAACACAGATGTTACCTCCGGTGAACTGGAGTTAGCAGGTTATGTTGATATCTTCAACCAGATGGCTGATAAGTTCGGCTTCAAGTACATCATCAGCTCCTTACGTGAGAGCCACAGCGCTTCCGATAACGGCTGGTCCGCATGTATCATGGATGGACAGACAAGAGAGTTCTATCACTCCAGAAAATATCATATCACTCCAATCGTAGACCGTGTAGGTGGCGGCGATTCCTTCGCAGCAGGTCTGATCTGTGGATTAGTTGATGGCAAAGACATGAAAGCAGCTCTGGAGTTTGCAGTAGCAGCTTCCGCTCTGAAGCACACAATCCCAGGTGACTTCAACCTTGTAACCCGTGCTGATGTTGATAACTTAGCAGGTGGCGACGGATCTGGACGTGTTCAGAGATAATTGTGAACTGAATAGGTAACAGACTGACTATACGAAGGACAGCTCTATGCTCATAGGGAGCATCAGAACTGTCCTTTTTGCAAACAGAAACAGTTACAAATTACTCTACTTATGGAGGTAGCTAAACGATGGAAGAGAAAAGAAACTTTGATCTACTGACATTAGGGCAGGTGCTGCTTCGCCTTTCACCGCCTAATAATGACCGGCTTGTACGGGGAGATACTTTTGTAAAACAGGTTGGTGGAGCAGAATTAAACGTAGCAGTTGGTGTAGCCCTGCTGGGACTTCGCACAGGAGTTATTTCTAAACTGCCTTCCCATGATATGGGAAGTTTTATGAAAGGTAAGATCCGTTCTTACGGCGTCAGCGATGATTTTTTCATGTATGATGATTCTCCATCTGCCCGTGTTGGTATTTACTATTATGAGAATGGCGCTTATCCGAGAAAGCCGAAGGTCATTTATGACCGTGCCAACAGTTCTTTCTATTCTTTGAAGATTGATGAGATTCCAGAAAAAGCATATACTGCGTCCCGGTGTTTCCATACCAGTGGTATCACCCTGGCATTGAGTCCAAAGGTGCGGGAGACCACGATTGAGATGATCAAGCGTTTCAAAGCGGCTGGAACTTTGGTTTCCTTTGATGTAAACTTCCGTGGTAATCTTTGGACCGGAGAAGAGGCGAAGGAGTGCATCGAGCAGATTCTTCCTTATGTAGATATTTTCTTCTGTTCCGAAGATACAGCGAGATTGACATTTAAGAAAACAGGTACGGCCAGGGAAATGATGAAGAGCTTTACCGAGGAATATCCGATTTCTATCGTGGCTTCTACCCAGCGTATTGTGCATAGTCCGAAGAGCCATACCTTTGGTTCTATCATATATGATGCGAGAAAGGATATCTATTATGAAGAAGAGCCATATCGTGATATTGATGTAGTAGACCGGATCGGAAGTGGTGACGCTTATATTTCCGGAGCCCTGTATGGACTTCTGACCAGTAATTTTGACTGTGAAAAAGCTGTTCGCTATGGCAATGCTACCAGCGCGGTAAAAAATACCATTCCGGGAGATCTTCCATCCTCCGATCTGGAAGAGATTGAGACCATTATCAAGGCTCATAATCAGACAGGCTTTCAGAGTGAGATGGCAAGATAGAAACGATACGGAAAATGTTGTCATGTGATATTGGAATAGGGGCTGGGATACTGGATCAGCAGTTCCAGACCAATAGGGGGTAAATATTTATGGTATCAATGAAGGGAAATGTCATTGTTGGACAGTCAGGCGGTCCAACTGCAGTTATCAATTCCAGTCTTGCAGGCGTATACAAGACAGCGAAAGATCGTGGGGCCAGAAAAGTATATGGTATGCTTCACGGAATCCAGGGACTTTTGGAGGAGAAATATGTGGATCTGTCAGAACATATCAAGTCAGATCTGGATATTGACCTGCTTAAGAGAACGCCATCTGCCTATCTTGGTTCCTGCCGCTATAAACTTCCGGAGATCAAGGGCAATACGGATTTTTATGATCGCATTTTTGAAATTCTGGACAAGCTGGAAATCGAGTATTTCTTCTATATTGGTGGAAATGATTCCATGGATACCATCAAGAAATTATCGGATTACGCTATTTTAAATGGCAGCACCATTAAATTTATGGGTGTGCCGAAGACGATTGATAATGACCTGGCAGTAACCGACCACACCCCTGGTTATGGAAGCGCTGCCAAATACATTGCGTCCATCACTAAAGAAGTGATCCGTGACGGTCTGGTATATGGGACCAAGAGCGTGACGATCCTGGAGATCATGGGTCGAAATGCGGGATGGCTGACCGGAGCTGCGGCACTGGCCAAAGGTGAAGACTGTGAAGGCCCGGATATGCTCTTTTTACCGGAGATTCCATTTGACGTGGATGAATTTATGAAAAAAGTCGAACAGCTGCAGAAGGAGAAGTCTTCTGTGGTAGTGGCGGTTTCAGAAGGTGTGAAGGTAGCGGATGGCCGCTATGTCTGCGAACTGACGGACAACATCGACTATGTGGATGCATTTGGACATCGCCAGTTAACAGGTACTGCCAGATATCTTGCAGAGCGGATTTCCAGAGAAGTGGGCTGTAAGACCCGTGCGATCGAGTTTAACTCCCTGCAGAGATGTGCATCCCATATCGTAGGCCGTGTAGATATCACAGAGGCTTTCCAGGTTGGCGGAGCAGCAGTCAAGGCAGCATTTGAAGGTGAGACAGCGAAGATGATCATCTTGAAACGTATTTCTGATGATCCATATCTGTGCGTGACAGATCTTTACGATGTACATAAAATTGCCAATGTTGAGAAAAAAGTTCCAAGGGAATGGATCAATGAGGCTGGCGATTATGTAACACCGGAATTTGTCAACTATGTCCGTCCATTGATCCAGGCTGAGCTGACCCCGATGATGGTAGATGGTCTGCCGAGACACCTGCGGTTGGAAGATAAATAAAATAACAGGCAGTAGTTAGATCACTACTATGAAAAAGCGGAATTTTACATAAAAATATGTGAATTCCGCTTTTTTTATGTTATGATAAATGAGAAAAATCCATGAGAGAATATCATAACAAGGAGGCGGGACGCATGGGGACTTATGAATATGTGGTAGCACAGATTGACGGAGATTATGCACAGCTACAGCGGGTAGACGAGCCGTCCGGAGAATTGAAACTGGTAGCGAGAGCACTTCTTCCAGAAGATATTATGGAAGGAAGTCATTTGAAATATGAATGCCTTCAGTATGAACTGTTAGATTAAAAGTAACTATTCAGTAGGTCTGCGCACATGCTGCGCTGACCGTAAGAACACATAGGCTAGAAAGCAAAAATCCCATCAGCGAAGCTGATCTGGAATGGATTTTTGCTCGTAACTATGAAGGTACTGAATAGTTACGATTAAAAACAAAAAGGGTCAGCTGGTTGTGAAGAAAGGAGTCAAGATAGATGAAGTATCGTGAATTCGGAAAGACAGGATTAAAAGTTTCTGCATTGGGATTTGGAACCATGAGACTGCCGCTTTTGGAGGATGGAGTCACTGTTGATGAAAAAGAGGCAGTTCGGATTATTCGTCATGCGATTGATTCGGGGGTCAATTACGTGGACACGGCTTATCCTTACCATCAGGGTACCAGTGAGATTGTTGTAGGAAAAGCATTAGGGGATGGATACCGGGATAAGGTTTTTCTTGCGGATAAAAGCCCTATCTGGAAACTGGAGAAGGAAAGCGATTTTGACAGTATTTTAGAGGAACAGCTGCAGAAACTGCAGACAGATCATATCGATTTTTATCTGTTTCATGCATTGAATAAAGAACGGTTTGAAAAAATAAAGAATTTTCATCTTATCGATCATATGCTGGAAGCGAGAAAAGCAGGTAAGATCCGTTATCTTGGATTTTCCTTCCATGATGATTTAGAAGTGTTTAAACAGATCGTGGATTATACAGATCAGTGGGATTTCTGCCAGATCCAGTATAATTATATCAATCGCGCTTATCAGGCAGGCGATGAGGGGTTGACCTATGCAGCAGAAAAGGGCCTGGCGGTGATTATTATGGAACCGTTGTTGGGAGGACGGCTGGCTAATCTGTCTGAGCATGTGGCAGAGGTATTTTCCAAAGATAAGACATCTGTGGAACATGCTCTGGATTTCTTATGGGATAAAAAAGAAGTCAGTCTGCTTTTAAGCGGAATGGGAACGGAACAACAGGTGGAGGATAATCTGGTATATGCGGGACGCAGCGCAGTAGGTATGTTGACTGCGGAAGAAAAGAAGCAATACGAGAAAGCGAAAGAAATCTATGATAAGATGTCCATGGTGGACTGTACCGGCTGTGCATATTGTATGCCATGCCCATTCGGATTAAATATTCCGGAGCTGTTTAAAGCCTATAATACATATGGTCCAGAGGGCAAAGATGGCATGAAACGGGAATATGAGAAGCAGCAGGTTCGTTCAGATTCCTGCAGAAGCTGCCATCGGTGTGAAAAGGTGTGCCCGCAGAACATCAAGATCAGTGAGCAGATGAAGAAAATTGCAGAGCTGATGAAATAAAAGAATGAGATTTCGTAATTTTGTGAACTTATCCCCAGAAGGATCGTTATGGCTGCCGCAGCGATTCCGCTGGGGATTTCGTTTTGATTGCCTATTGATTTATCTTCTATAAAAACAGAAAATTCTGAATCGTCTGCATTGCTGGAAAATTTCAAATTTGTACAAAACAGCCATAAATTAACTGAACAATTAAAACAAATAAAAAAATTAAAATTATTGTTGACAATTAAAACAATACGTGCTATTATAATATTCGTTCCGAGGGAACAACAAAGAACTTCAAAAAGTTCGAAAAACAAATA